>POVV01000308.1_pt1 | contig 35946 bp, 33 predicted proteins | sample 1560271 | NCBI WGS metagenome assembly POVV01 (sample SAMN08337232, study PRJNA429181) | Bioreactor metagenome, whole genome shotgun sequencing project. | biome: cows' rumen and soil; feature: anaerobic; isolation source: anaerobic chemostat enrichment culture, galacturonate as sole carbon... | reverse complement strand
AGTGCCTTTATCTTTTCAAATGGATATACATGTTATAAGCCTTGTGATTATGAGCAAGTGAAAATTATGTTGTTATCTAACAATGTCTTTTTGCATCCTTCATTGATTATAAGAAAAGAAGTCTTAGTTCCACTCCTCTGATTGATGGATTTTTCGGTTGGTATTCGGCTTATTTCTTCACTTTATTGTCCGCTTCCTGTTTAGTTTTTAGTTCCGACTGTTGCTGGAGATATTCTTCATGAGCTTGCTGTCTTATCTTTTCTATATTTTACTTGAATACTTTTTGTAAGTTTCCGAAGCTAAATTTTCTGTCAATTTTAGAACCTTTGAAACTGACATTATCTTTGAACGATACCCCTTCAATTTCTCTTGTTGTCCGCTTTAGTTTGTATTCAAGCTCTATTCCGAATTTTTGAAGTGCAAAACGCAAATCCGCAGGATGCTTGCAAGTAGACAAGACCGATTTTATAGCATCGTAAATATAATACTTTATCTTGTCGGGATTATCTAATTTTTCTCGTTTTACATTTTCTTTTCCTTTTCCTTAAGTCTGATTATATTTGTCTTCTAACTTCTTGCAAACTTTAATATTCCGTTTGTAATCGTTATTGACAGAAATCAATTAAAAGAATACAGGTATACCCAAAATAAGAAAGAATAATATATTCGCATCTATTATAATTTAGAGGTTGTTATTTTCTTAAGTTTTCGTATTCAATCCTTATATGCCAAAGCTTTTCGAGAATGGGTATTGAATACTTTCTGTGAATATGGAAGAGAAGTAACTGAGCCAGAGGTAATCATACTGTTCAATACGAATACAAAAAAGTCTACTCTTAATATACCTAACTGATATGGAACTACAAATTATTTAGAATAAGATATTTAAAATAAGGGAGATGCGTGTCATACTTGACTTTGATCTGGCAGAACTGTATCAGGTTAGAAACCAAGAATCTGAAAAGAGCAGTTAAACGGAATATTGAAAGATTTCCTGACGATTTTATGTTTGAATTGACAGCCGATGAATGGGAAATCTTGAGGTGTAATTTTGACACCTCAAACTGGGGAGGAACACATTATCTGCCTTTTGCTTTCACTGAACAGGGTATTGCGCAACTATCCAGTGTGTTAAACAGTCCATTGGCTTAAACATTTCGATAATCAGAGCTTTTGTTGCATAAGGAAAATATGCTTTAGGCTATACAGAACTTAACCAAAAGTTAGAAACATTTATGCTCGAAACCAATATACAGTTTAATGAGATATATCATGCTCTAACAGAGTTGGCCAGTACCAGAGAACAAGACGATAAACCTAGAAAACGTGTAGGATATATACAAAATACAGAAGAAGTGTAATAATTAGAAGATTTTTAGGACTAGAACTTCGGTATCTAAGGGATTATTGCTTATTTTGAATAAAAATACTATCTGTGAGCAACATTCTGGATATCGGAACTATAAAGGCTTTGCAACAAGGAGATCATGTTGCATTTGAGAGTGTATTTATTGCCTATTATAATAAGATCCGTGTTTTTATTTGTGCATATGTCAAGTCGGATGCTGATGCAGAAGAATTAACTGAGGACCTTTTTGTTAGCTTATGGGAAAACCGATCAAAAATTGATACATCCAAATCATTTAATGCTTACTTGCATACTATTGCCCGAAACGCAGCGATTAATTTTTTGAAACGTAAATTTGCATATGATAATTATGTAAATGACATAGATATTAATTCTCTCAGCCCAACATCCGAAGAAGAGTTGATAGCTAAAGAACTCGGCTTGCATATCGACTCCATTGTTGAGAATATGCCCGAGCAGCGGCAAAAAATCTATATCCTGAGTAAGAAGCAGGGGTTAAGTAATGAACAAATAGCACAAGAATTAAACACGACTAAACGAAATGTCGAGAGCCAGTTAAGCCTGGCTCTCAAAGAAATCAGAAAAGCGATCTCCTTATTTCTCCTATTTTTCTAACATTGCCTTTTATTCTCGTTCGATAACATCAACAGACTGATCGATTTCGAATTTCTTTAACTTATTACGATCAAAGCCCTTCCATACATATATTTTTTCTAGTTGGGGATTGTTGGAACATAATAATTCCTCCAATTCTTTATTCTTACTGATATCTAATTCTGTCATTAGATTCTGTTTACAAGACAAGGATATAAGTTCCGTGTTTTGACTTAAATCCAAATATTTCAGTTTATTGTTGGAGCAATCCAGATATTGTAAGAACTTACATTCTGTGATATCTACTTCCGGAACAAAATTATTTGAAAAGATCAAAGTCTCTAAAAGTTTATTGTTTGACAAACGAACAAATCTTTTACTCCTTATTTTATTATTCGAAAAATCAAGATATTTCAATCCCGTAAAAAATTCGATACCGTCTATCCCTACAAGCCCTTTATTTGCCATATTCAATAGGGGTACAGCTGCCGCCTCGGTGGCAGACAGTGCCCCCTTCACCTCGTCTGTGTCGTATTCGGCCAGTTCTTTGCTTATTGCATCCCAGATATATTCTCTCAGGCTTGTATTGCTCATAGATATGGTAATATCCGATGTTTCGCCCAGATGGAACTTAATTGTTATAACAGCTTCGTCCGGCACGTAAAAATCCCACAGCAGACCTTTGTCAAACAACTTTGGCACCCATATCTTCCTTAGCATGGGGTTGTCCCTCGCATCTATTTTTTTCAGTAATGAATACGAACTCTGGCTGATATCGAGCTCATCCAGCTGATTGTTTGCTAAGGATAACTCAAACAACCTTTCACTTCGCCCTACGTTTAGCTTTGTCAGCTGATTATTATACGCATATAATTTAGTTAGATTTATATGCTTATTCATAAGCAACTCTTTTAATTGATTATCGTAACAGAACAGTTCTTCGATGTTAATGGATGAACTGACATCTAAAGACCTAATCTCGTTGTTTCCGCATTGCAGATATTGTAAATCTTTTTTATTGCCAACGTCAAGCACCTTCAGGCTATTGTTGTTGCAATAAATATGGGTCAGAATAAGGTTTTGTTTTATGTTCAGATCTTCCAGCTTATTAAATCGGCAAACGAGAAAGGTTAGTTTCATATTCTTGCTTAGATCTAACGATGTTAATTCGTTGAAGGCACAGTCTAATGATTCTATACCGGTAAAATATTCTATTCCTTCCAGCGATTTTAGATTAGCCTTGTTAAGCTGTATTATCCTTACAGCACTTGCTTCTTCCTCAGAAAGTTTACCATCCTTATCAATGTCGAAGCTACTCATGTTTTTTAAAATCCAGTTTTTAAATACGGGATCAGCAATTTTTGTTAAAACATCCAGTTTTTCGGGAGGTGCAGGAGGTTCTTTCCAAGAGTCATTTTCTTTATCACACGACATTAAGCCCAGTACAATAAATATAATGTATATATAATAGTGTTTCGGTTTCATAATAAATTCCTGATATATAGTTTTCAATTTCATTTTTTCTTATTCTGTTCTATAATAATTGAATAATCCGGTATTTCGAATACCTGAACTTCGGATGTTTTAAATCCTTTCTTCACATATATATTTTTCAACGCCGGATTATCTTTAGCCTTAAACTCGGTTAGATAGTCGATGTCTGATAGATTAATGTCTTTTAGTTTGTTATTATTACAATGCAATATTCCTATATCAGGACAATCTGTTATAATAATTTTGTTCAATTGATTATCTGAACAGTTTATTTCAAAGATCATATTATTTTTACTCAGATCAAGACTAGTCAAATCATTTTTATTGCATATTAAGTGTGACAACCATTTATTTCGATTCGGATTTAACGAAGTCAGTTGATTATTGCTACAATCTATAATATCCAGTTGAGACGTATTTGACAAATCTATTTCTTTCAGATGATTATCTTGGCAATACAGGTTCGTTATTTGGCAATCTTTAGCGAAACTCAATGTTTCCAACTGATTATTCGAACAATAAAGTTTTGATAAGGCTTTACTATTGATTATTGTTAGTGTTTTAAGGTTCATATTACCGCAATACAGATCCTTTAGTTCTTTATTTGCAGAAAGGTCGAGAACTGATACATTATTATTGCTGCAACTCAAAATTCTTAGTTTTGTGTTTTTTGACAAATCGATATTGGATAACATATTCCATCCACAGTTGAGAGTTGTCAATTCTGTATTTTTTGACAAGTCTACACTTGATAGTTCATTCCATTCACAATTTAATATTCTTAGTCCGGTAAAATATTCAATACCATTGAGCGATTTTATTTTAGCCTTATCAACCCAGTTGGTAAGGTTTAATTTGAAAATATCGGCGGCCTCGTTTTCTGATAATTTCCCATCTCTATCCCGATCATATTCGAGCAAGTTGTCCTGAATGATTTTCTTAAACACCGGATCGGATATTTTACTTAACACATCAATATTAACCTCTTCTGGTGGATTCGGAGGAATCGGGATATCAGATTCGTCACCATCATTACACGCAAAAGCAAATAAGGATGTGAATATCAGAGCTAACGAAAATTTACTTATGGCTTTCATACAAATAATTTCTATAAATATATTTTGATCACTTCTTATAATACAACTGAAGCTGGAAAATCTCAGTGACTTTTTTAATTTTATTTTGTAAAAAAACGGATTTCTAAAAATAATGGACTTATTTCACTGAGTTTTATACTTCTTATTTGTATTAATAAGAGAAACAATAAAAGAATGGAACACATAGTATCTAAAATTTTAAAGAAATATTTGTCTTCACGACATTCAGCCGAAACGGAAAAGAACATTCAGCAATGGATAATAAAGGAAAAAGATTCATCCGAAAAGGAACAGGCATCTTTTGAATTCTGGCAAAATCTGAACGAGAAATCAGATTCCGGCACTTATACCGCACTGGAAAGAGTGAATGGCAGAATCGGCTTTTTACGACCAAAATATCGCTTATACAAACTACTCCCTCGTATTGCAGCAGTATTAATTCCCGTCGCCATTTTAATTGGTGGGTATTTGTATTACAATTCTTCGGCTAATGATATGATAGAGATATATGCCGCTTATGGAGAAGAAAAACATATATTCTTGCCAGACAGTTCGGAGTTGTGGTTAAACACAGGTACGACAGTGAAATACCCGAGGGAATTTAGAAATGGCAAACGTGATGTTTATCTTGATGGAGAGGCTTACTTTTCGGTGCGGAAGGATACCGCAAAACCATTTATCGTATATACCGAAAAAATATCGGTTAAGGTTTTAGGCACAAAGTTTAACGTAAAGGCATATAAATCTGATCAGAAAGCAATAGCAACATTGACAAGCGGTAAGGTAGAAGTTAGTACACCCGACAATGTAGACCGGATTTTAAAACCGAATGAGCAGTTGAGTTACGACAAAAAAGAATCAATAATAAGAATTACAGATATCCCCACCGAAGAAACAACAGCATGGCTCAATGGTCAGTTAATATTTACCGATGCTTCTTTATCTGATATATTGCAAGCTCTGGAACGCAAGTTCAATATTGAAATAAAATCAGAATTATCTCCATCGACAAAACTATATACTATCAAATTCTTAAAAGAAGATAGTATACAGGATATTTTAAATGTTTTAGCTGATTTGGCACATTTCAAATATATACAGAAGGATAATGTTGTATATATTAAGAAATAGGACTATGAAAAGACTTATATTCGTTATCTGTTTGTTCATATCGATAGAATTTTCTTTTGCTCAGAATAAAGGAATTACAATCAACAGTGCCAATATTTCTTTGTCCGAAATTTTTCATACTATCGAGAATCAGACAGGCTATAGCATTGCCTATGAACAATCGGAACTTGACTTAAATAAGAGATTCAATCTTTTTGTCAATAATAAGCCATTGCAAGAAGTATTGGATGTCTGCCTGAAAGGGACAAAGTGCACATATAAATTGAATGGTTATCATATAATCATACGATCGGGAAATAGTAATTTTTCATCAGACCAGAAAAATGCGGATGATCACCCCGATCATTCGCGTGAAACGTCAGCCAATAGTTTTAAAAAACATATTTATGAAGGAACCATTATTGATAGTCTATCTCACATTCCTTTGGCATATGCAACTGTGACTTTGTTGGATAAACAGGGTAAGCGGCTGTCCATAGGTGTAAGCAATGAGTCAGGTCAATTTAGGTTAAAGTCTTCATCTGTTGCCAAATCAGCCAGGATTAGTTTTACAGGTTACAAAACAAAAATAGTGAATGCCGTAAAATCGGATTTAGCTATTATACACGTTGTACAAGACGAACAATTATTGTCTGAGATGACAATAATGGGGTTAACAACACAGCACCTGGTCGATCGGAATAGCTACCTGATAACTGATAATATGCGGGAAAAAGCATCAAATGCGCAAGAGTTATTAGATCAGATACATGGAGTACGTTTTGATAAATTATCGAACTCCATAAAAGTAGGAAATGAATCGTCAGTCCTTCTGTTAGTAGACGGAGTACAGCAAAATAATCTTTACATAAAGAATCTGCCACCAAGCAGAATTCATCGAATTGAAGTAGTCAATGAGCCCACCGGACGATATCTGTCGGAAGGATATACTGCAATTATTAACTTTATACTGAAAGAGGACTATCAGGGCTACGACATCAATATTCGCAACTTTGCGATGGCTGGATTAGCTCATTCCAATAGTGAAGATTGGTTGATGAACAATCAACCCGGTATCGGGCTTACATTTACGAAAGAGAAGATCAACTTTTTTGCCAATTATACGAATGCCCGAATACGCATGAATACACCAGTCTGGAAAGAATCAATACTTACAGATTACATGGAAATGTATCCGGTAAAAGAAAATGTAGAGAACGCCAATAACCATTATCGTTACAGAGCCAATTATGTGGGCGGAGGTATAAACTATTTGTTAGACCCCAAACATAGTATTTCTTTTCAAGGCGATTATTCGTATCAAAACACGCAAGAAGAGAGCCAACTCAATTATAACGTATTATATCCCAAAACAAATGTATGGGGCAAAGAAAACACGTTGAGGATAGATGGTAACCGGGATAAAGACTATGTGGCAACCGTTTTTTATAAAGGAGAGATAGGCCAACGTCTTAAAATATATAGTGATTTTACCTATAATTATTATTCAAACGATGTAGATAATCTTTTTCAGGATAACGATTACAGTAATGCAGGAAACGCATATAAAGAGAGTAAAAATTACACCAAATTTAATCTTGAGGGAGAATATACTCTCTCTCCTAAATTATCATTAAATCTAGGCTATATAAATGTATGGCGTAAATATATATCAAGGTCAGACTATGGCGTTGATATAATAAATTTATATTATAATGAGTGGCGCAATCAAACCTTCGGATATTTAAGTTATAATGCAAATGATAAACTAGCCATCAAAGTAGGACTCAATATAGAATACATAAGAACTTATAGCGAAACAAAAAACAATGCATGGAGCGTTCTTCCCTATTTTCAGTTCAACTACAAAGCAAATCGGAATATCAATGTCAATTTATCCTATCTGACCAATATCGATTATCCAACATTATATCAGCTAAGTCCCTTAACAACATATATTAATTCATTTACCAGACAATCCGGAAATCCCGAACTGAGGTCAGCCATTCGGCATACTGTCTCGGCTAAGTTGACGCTATGGGATAGGCTGACAGTCAGACCAATGTTCCGATTTTCTCCTAAGCATATCAGCGAAGTTTATACTGGTAATATGTGGGGCGATGCTGTTTTTAGTTCTTTCGACAATATCAATGTAAAGCAATATGCTATCCAAGTTATCTATGATCAGCCTCTGGGTAATTATTTCAAACTAAGTAATACGCTTACATATTATGATAATAAAGCGAGCAAAAAAGATACGAGAAATTCATATAATGGATTTATGCTCGACTCTGAAATTGAATATTTCAATCCGAGATGGAATCTGGGCTTACAGGTCGGATACTATCGCGATATAGATAAAAAAGCAATGCTGCAAGGATATCAAATGACAGATCTTGATTCATGGTTAATTACCGCAAATAAGCAATTCTGGAACAAACGGGCATCGTTAATGATTTCATACTTTCCACCTATAACCTGGGGGATACGAGATAATCTTCGAAAAGAAATAGAGACTCCTTTTTACAGTGAAAAATATGTCCAAAACTTAAAGCCATATAGAAATATGCTGATGGTCAGATTTAGTTTACGCTTCAATAGCGGACATATCAAAAAAGATAACAAGCAGTCTTCGACAGAAAGAGAAGAAAGAGCTAAAAGGTCTGTGAGTTTTTAGAGATAATATGAATTAGTTTCGATCTGACCTGACAGTTAAAGGGCAAACAATTAAGTTTGTATTGCTTAAATAAACAAAAAAGTTTGACCCTTTAAAATGTCAGGAAATGAGTTTAGAAATTAATTCACATAAAGAATCGAAAATTTAGTTTTGAGAATTTCAAAAAAGCATTTATTTTACTCTCTCAAAATAAGGTAGCCTTGATAGAGGGGCATCTATTTCTATTGTTTTGGATCCCTTATGAATCTTCCCCAGATCATCTTTCCACTTTCCTTTCGGTAAATTTACCATACGCTTTGTACCCGGTGTTACCATAGGAGTAACAAGGTATCTGTCTCCCAGCATAAACTGATCTCTACATTCTTCGTAGCCTTGATGTGGAAAACTATATTCCATGCTTCGAACAATTGGTTCGCCAGAAGCAGCTGCTGATTTTGCGCATTCTAAAATATAATTTGCAAATTGTTGATGCAGGTGTGCCACATTGGAAACAATCTTTAAGTTCTCCTTATTTAATATCCTCCACGGGGCAACTGAGAATTGCATCATCGGCATCAACGCATGTATCTGAGCAGAACGAACGATCAACTCTTGATCGAATTTGTCAGAATCAATATTGAGAAAGGCGGCGAAGGAACCACCTCCGATCATATCGGGACAGGTATAAGCATGCCCTAGCATGCCCGCGGTAGTCATTTGTGGAATTAAAGAAGCAGCCGCACTCCAAGAGTAACCTTTGTCTCCCAGACGTTGTACAATTTCTGTTCCACCAAGTTTCCACGAAGTTCGTAATTCATTGAATGGGAACTCCATGCCGAAAGCAGCCCAAGCCTCAGTGAAATCATTGACATTTGCATTTTTATCATAAAATTGATATTCACCTTGCATATATGCGACATCGGCTCCATCAAACTTATATCCATCTATGCCATATTGCTCTTGCAGTTTTATAAGTTCTTTTCTAAGATGTTTCCTGGCATTAGGATTAGTCATATCATAACATGCACTGTAACCGTTCCACCACGGAATAATGGCAACTTCCCCCTTTTTATTTTTTATCAGGTAGCCTTTACTTGCCAGCTCTCTGTATTCCCGACTATCCGGAGAAACGTAGGGACAAACCCATAACATTACATAGAACCCCATGGTGTGCAGACTATCAGTCATAGCTTTCGGATTCGGGAATGTTTCCGTTTTAAACTCAAAGTTTCCATAATACTTTTGCCAGTTGTCATCAATCATAAATATGCCTGTCGGGAAATCATTCTTTATGACATCATGCGCATATTTCATAATATCCTTCTGATTTTGATCGTACATCAGCTCTATCCAAGTATTGTATTGTGGTTTTGAAAAAAATACCTCTTCCGGAATTTTTCCGGTTGGAGGAAAATGGTTCTTACTTGCGGCAAGATAGGCATCACGAAGTGTGGAACCGGCAGTAACAACTTCTATATTTTTTTCATATTGTGAATAAACCTTCAAAGTATCATTAGAAAATTGAAATCTGAATGGTTTATCAGACCATATGTAACGGCCTTGATTAGAAACAAAAAGAGGAACTAACTGGTTGTTGAAGTTTTCGCGGCTAAGATCAAATATTTTTGTGTTTGATTGATAAGGCATATTCTGTCCATATCCGACAAATGCCCCCCACCATTTTTCATTATCTAAAGATGCAATGTGCACTAAAGAAGCTTCCTGAGCATAACTTTTGGTTATCAGAAGTAAGAGAACGGTTAAAAAAGTCCAAATGATTTTCATTATATTTATGCTGTTATTTATATTTATCAAGAAAGTATCACTATATAATAGTGACACTTTCTCCTATTAGGTTTAGTATCCGGGGTTTTGTATTATCTTTCCTTTCCCTTCATCAATAGCACTTTGAGGAAGAGGCCATAAAACAAATTCATCTTTGGCTGTTGTAGAGCCTTTTCCATCAACACCTTTATATTTGCGGGCGTATTCTATGTATTTTCCGTGACGGATAAGATCATCCTTACGCAGTCCCTCAAACCAGAATTCGTGTCCACGCTCTAATAGCATCTTGTCCAGAAAATCATTTACGTCTTTGAAGTCACTTAGCTGATAGGCAGCGACTCCGGCTCTTGTTCTGATCATATTTAAAAGATCAACAGCTTCCTGAGTGACAGTTTTATTATTCCTGACAATTGCTTCCGATAACAATGTCAGAACGTCGGCATATCTGTATACAACCCAGTCGATCGAGCTATAAGCCGTTGCATCCGGATCTTCTCCATATTTCACAGGAAGCGCCCCGTTGTTCAACAGATTTTTAGGATCCGGATTCGCCGGATCTGTCGGTTGTTTATGTACATATCCAGTGGCATCAGTAAACTCTCCGACAAGAACCTCCAATCGTTGATCTTTTTTATCGAATGTGTTGTAAAAACGCCAAGGGACACGGAAGCCATTCCACTTTTGTAACCCTTCATTTTGTGTAGGGTATTGACTTGGTAGCACATGGGCTAACCACATTTGATAATTAATACCATTTTCTAACAAGACAGCCCAGATAATTTCACTATTCCTTTCGTTGTCAATCGTAAATATATCTTTATACTTAGGAACAAGTGCGTAGCCGTATTCTGCCTTCATTAGTTCTCTGCCTACTTTTTCAGCCTCACTCCACTCACCTTCGTGCATATGAAGTTTCATCAAAATAGTATAAGCTAATCCTCGTGTAAATCGTCCGTACATATTATTGGAAGACTCATATTTAGCAGGCAGGACTTTTATCGCTTCAGCCAGATCAGCTTTCATATAAGCCACCATCTCTTCTTTTGTAGCGCGTGGGACAACAATATCAGCCATAACATCATTTATAACTTCAGCTGGTATTATTGAAATAGGACCATACAAACTATACAAATAATAGTTAAGCCAAGCCCTACCTAAATGCAATTCTGCATTCATGCGTTCTTTTACACCGTCTTTCATTGGTATGTCAGCAATCTTATCAAATGTAACAGTTATAGCACTTATACTTTGTCTCATTTGATAGAACTGATTCATAACAAGAGAATTCGGAGTAAAGTTAAAGTTCAAAACATCCGGCCAATAGGAGTCACCCCATTGGCAATAGCCAATATCAGTAGACATTTCAGTTGCAGTCTGAATCCCTTCATAGGCAGCCGTAAATAATCCTTGATCACGCACATAGGATGTTCTAAATGGTCCATATGCAGCAGCAGTAATCAAAGCTTCTGCATCAGACTCTGTTTTAGGATAAATATCGGGGTTAATTTTATCGAATCTTTCTGTCTCCAGATCAGTACAGGATGCGATTGAAAGTGTGATTAATACACTAATGAAATATATAATCTTTTTCATATGGCTTTCTTCTTTTTATTAAAACGTAATATCTACACCCAAGTTAAAACTTCTCACATTTGGATATGCAAATGACGTGTCATCCGTTTCAGGGTCTAGTCCTTTATAATTTGTCAATGTAAACGGATTGTTGACATCTATATAGACTCTCATGTTTGAGAATAGTTTTCTGGATTGTGCAACTTTAAAATTATATCCCAATGTTATATTGCGGCATCGGATAAACCATATATTGTCTTTAAAATAATCTCCAACGCCATAAGAACTTCCACTTTGTGCATAACCAGGTAGGGTTCCGGTCGGATTATCTACAGTCCAGATGTCTTTGATAGACGTTGGCATGTTATATCCACGGTAGATATCTTCTGATTTTGCATCACCTGTTAACCATCGTTGTTTATAAGAACCATAGTTTGTTTTGTCAAATTGGCCATAGAAATATACATTAAAATCAAATTTTTTCCATTTTAATGTATTATTAAGTCCTACAAGGTATCCAGGATCAGAACTTCCGTAGAATGTTTTATCTGCATCGTTTAGTACACCATCAGGCTTACCACTCTTCATCGGGAATCCGTTGTCATCATACTTTATTGACCCATCTTCATTATATAAGAATCCGTCTATATCTTTTATTTTGACTTGTCCTGGTTTTGCTCCTTTTTGCCATGGGACATCCTCACCTTCTTGTATAATTCCTTCGCTAAGATACCCATAGTACCCTCTTATAGGTGCATCATAAATGGAGTAGGCTGCGGGCTTCCAAAATGGTCCACGATCTTTCCATTTGTCTCGATAAAGCGAGAGTGTAAAGTCTGATGACCAACTAAAGTCTTTAGTATTTACGTTTTGCGTATTAATAGTTAATTCAAAACCTTTACTTTGAGTACTTCCTATATTAGCCATAATATCTTTCACCAATTGATAAGATTGCAATGTTTGCTTACTTAAAAGGTCAACAACATTTCTATTATATAGCTCGGCAGTTACATTGATACGGTTTCTTAAAAAGCCTAATTCGAGTCCCAAATTCCATTCCTGAGTAGTTTCCCATTTGAGACTTGAATTTCCTATTTGTGAGAAATATACTCCTTTGTTTTCAGTGGATCCGAATATCATATTGCGACCTACTGAGTAGAAGCTGCTGACAAAGTCTGAAATATTAGAGCGGCCTGTTTCTCCATAGCTGACACGTATCTTTCCATTTGATAGGAACGATTTTGAAAAATTCATAAAATCTTCGTCAACAAATCTCCATCCGGCAGAAATAGAAGGAAAATATCCCCAGCGATTGTTTTCAGCAAAGTTTGCTGATCCATCTGCACGTAAAGAAGCCGTAAGCAAGTATTTGTCTTTGTAAGAATAGTTTATGCGTCCGAAAAAAGACGACATTTCATTCATATTAGCATAAGAGCTGACTCCCGGCTTAGGTGCATTACCGGCTCCAATATTGTTATATAAAAATGCATCTGTGAGGAAACGATTATTTGAGGCACCAAACCCTTCCCTGTTAAACTGTTGGAATGAATATCCAACCATTCCATTGAGGCTATGGTCTCCCAGAGCTTTCACATAACTGGCCGTTAGCTCTACTAAGTAATCGTTCTGATCATTTTGGTTAAGCGTGGCTTGTCCATCCTCCCTCTTTCCGTACAAGGTAGTCTTTGGCATATATACTTTACGCTTTTGATAATTTCGATCTATACCGACATTGGCTTTTAATTTAAGATTTGTGAATGGTTCGATTTCAATATAGGCTGAAGCTAATAAGCGATCTTTCATCGTTTTATCTGTGATATCTAACAGCGAGACAGGGTTAGGTAGAAAGGCCGCTTGTTGATTTAATACATAATCCCCATTCTCATCCTTGATAGGCAGTATCGGATTAAACTGGGCTGCAGCCACTAAAATACTAGCACCCTCATATTGTCCGGCTCCCAATGCTACATTATCCAGATTGTTTCTGGATAAGGTAAGGCTTATTCCCATTTTTACATATTTACTCAATCTTTGATCCAAGTTTAATCGAGCAGAGAAACGATCATTGGAATTATTTTTAATAACACCGTCTTGTTTAAAATAATTACCGGATACCAAATATTGTGTAGCATCGGTACCTCCGCTAATCGAAATATTATGTTGTGTTTGAAATCCACTTCTGGTTACGGCATCGAGCCAATTAGTATCATATTTATTATTAGTAATCTCTTCATCTGTAAAATATAAAGGCTTTCCTCTATCTGCTGCATATCGATTCGACTCCAGCATAAAGTCTTTAGCATTGAGAACTTCATAATTCTTCGCTATATGCTGCACACTTACTGTACCGGAATAAGTTACCTTAGGGATTCCGCTTTTACCTCTTTTTGTTGTTATTATAATAACCCCATTTCCTGCACGCGAACCATATATTGCACTGGAACTGGCATCTTTTAATACTTCTACCGACTCTATATCATTCGGATTTATAGAAGCTAAAATATTGTTTGATGATCCTGAACTATAGTAACCACCACCAAGCTGGGTAGTTTGACTGACCGGGAAACCATCAATAATAACAAGAGGCTCATTCATTCCATCGGTAGGAGATGCTGCTCCACGAATACGTATAGTTGCAGAGCCACCGGGCTGAGCACTAACTGTGTTTACTTGCAAACCGGCTGCTTTCCCGGCAAGAACCTGAGTTGCAGAGCCTACTGTTGAAACCGGATTGTCATCCATCTTTACTGATGATATCGCGCCTGTGACATCACGCTTTTTCATTGTGCCATATCCAACAACGACCACTTCATCTAATAATTTAGAATCTTCTTCGAGAGTAACATTGAATAATGCTTTACCAGCAGTAGTTATCGTTTGGGGTACAAATCCCACATAAGATACAATAAGCGGTACGTTTTCCTCTATATTCAACGAAAATTTTCCATCAATATCGGTAAATGTTCCGTTAGTTGTTCCTTTTTCGGTTACACTTGCTCCAATAATAGGTTCGCCGGCTTTATCTAATACTTTGCCTTGTATAGAACGCTTTGCCTGTTGTATATTCGATGCTTTCTGAGTAAGCATGATATTCACACCTTCAATAGTATAAGTAATATTTGTACCTGTAAAAAGTTGGTTTAAAATTTCTTTTACGGATTTGTTGTCAGCATTAATTGACACTTTTTGATTTATATCTATATTCTTATTCGAGACAAAAAGGTAATCACTCTGTTTTTCTATAGTCTCAATAATATCTTTTAAGGGTACATTTTGTTTATTAAGGCTAATTCTATTTGTTTGAGAATAAGCATTTCCGCAAATGAGAAGGCTGGAAATACATAAGAGACATAGAACTAGTTGTTTGATTTTGTAAAAATTATAAATCTGTTGCTTTCTAGGCGATAGTTTGCCCAATAAGAAATGTTTTTCCATATCTTTGTTAACGTTTAATTAATAAGTATGATTTTTAAAAGTACTTGTTAATGTGCATGTTCGGGTCAGTAGGTGTTACAGCACTTACTGACTCTTTTCTTATCCGAGTTTTTTGGCATAGGCTATTTTTTAGGGTTAATAAATGTAGATTATATTATTTGTCTTATCTCTTTCATATTTAAATTTAAAGTCATTTTGCAGTACGCGTAAGGCATGGTCTATTCCGTCTGAAATTCTGAATTTACCTCTGTACCCCAGGTTTTTAACGTTATTGTTTTTAATAATAATTTGTTCTCCAAAGTATTTTTCGAATAAACCCATAACCCCTTCAAAAGAACTATTTTCAATAGTAATTAAACCGTTTTTCCAACTATTAGACTCCTCGATAGTTTTATAGATTCGTAGTTCGCCATTTACAAGTTTTACATATTCCTTAGGCCTCAAATAAATAGTGTTATCTTCTGCTTTTTCTTTATAGATCTTTATAGCTCCGGTATATAGCTCTGCTTTAAACTCTGGACTTTTCTCATAAGCCTCAACATTGAAAGTTGTACCCAGAACCTCTATATTATATTTGGATGTTTTTACGATAAATGGTTTATTATTATTTTTTACAACTTCGAAATACGCCTCTCCATCCACTTCTACAACACGATTCTTGTCTAAAAATAAATTTGGATATCTGAGTGTGGTATTTGAATTTAGCCAGACTTGTGTCCCATCAGGCAATACAAGCTTAGTGCGATTCGCTACCGGCACATAAATGTTTTGTAGTATAACATTAGATTTTGTTTTGTAAGTATTAAATGTATTTGTCAAATATCCAGACAACAATACTAATAAAATAACAGAAGCTACTTTTAGTATTTTTAAGGTAATAGGTTTTATGAGGTTTATTTTGGTTGCATATTTCTGAGGTAATTCATCTTCATCGATGAAAAGAGATGCATCAAAACGAATCCGTTCATTAATAAACGTTTTTTTGTTCTCTGTACTTTCTTCAATCCATTGATGAATCATTTTTTTTTCGTTTTCATCAGATTCACCAAGAAAATAACGAGTGAGTATCTCTCTTTCTCTTTCCATTATTTATTGTATCGCTATGTTGTATATAATTAAAGCAACTGAGGGGCTAAAAATCCCAACTTTATTATTGAATTTCTAGCAAAAAAAGTATAATAAAAGGAATGTAATCTTTTAATGATTTGTATATGTGTTTGTTAGATTTATTTATGTGATAGTCTATTTTTTGAACAGATACTCCCATTTCAGCAGCTATTTCTCTGCGAGATTTATTTTCAAAACGGTTTTTGATAAAAATCTCTTGTGTTTGCTTGGGTAGTTCCGATAAAGAATCCGTTAATATTTTAATAATCTCTTGAGTAAAGACATCTGAATAACTATTTTCTTCCAGAGTCATAATTCGAGCCTGGATTTCCCATTCGTGCAACTGTGATTGCTTCTCGTTATATACGGCTTTAATATGTAAATGTTTTAGATAATTCAGACATTTGTTTTTAACGGTTATTAGTATATAGCCCAAGATGTCAGTTTCAGTTGATATACGGTCCTTATTTTCCCAATAATAGAGAATGGCATCATGAGTTATATCTCTTGCTGCTTCCCAGTCGTTTAGATAATAGTATGCATATCTGATAAAACGTTTATGGTAGCTATTATAAAAGGTATCAAATTTCATATCAGGTGGTTAACTCTATATATTGTATGTGTTTTAGTCCTTTCAACTAAAGTTTCTCGATTCTATAGATTTAACAACTTTAGTTGTGTCCTGATTTCTATAGAAATTTTAAAGATAGTCAATGAAGTGGTTTTGACTAATTTAAAATTGTTAAAAGTAATGACTCTCTGATAAATGATATATCATACATTAATTGGAGTGCTATGAGGATGATTATATAGCTCAAAAAGTCGGTAGTTTTATTAAACATCATCGTCTTAAACAAAATAAAACACAAAATACGCTTGCGAGAGAAGCTGGAATGAGCCGATCTACACTTAGCTTATTAGAACGAGGTCAAGTTGTAACCGTAGCTACCCTTATTCAAGTATTACGAACATTATATCAGTTGTAAGTATTTTATAATTTTTTATTTATAACTAGTTAACCCTTTATTGCTAGCTGATATTGAAAAGAATAAACGTCAAAGAGCCACCTCTACTAAAAGAAGAGAAACAGATAACAGCGAAGAAATTGATTGGCAATTTTATATCTGAAAATTTGTTAATATAAAATCGTATTTATCTTTGTCATCGAAATTATATTGTTATATTCTTTCAAAGCTTTTTCTATTTCCAAAGACACTTTTCTTGCACGTTGTCCGGCTGCTTTATTCCCATTTTCTACCAGAATTCTTGCATCTTTTGAAAAGTCAGCAAACAATTGACTTAAATTTTCCACTAAGTTTTTCATCGCTTTCTTATTTTAAATAGAAGTATAAAGATAGATTTCTATCTGTTGGTAACAACAGACTGCACTTATTTCGATGCTGATTATTTTTCAATTTTGTAAATCACACCTTCACATCCATCGAATTCTATATCTCTTTCATATTGAAATCCAATCTTTTCAAGAACTCTTATCGACCTGACATTTTTTTTCATTGCTCTTCCAATTATACGTCGGAGCTTTAGTTCTTCAAATCCATAATTTAGACAGGCAATTGCACTTTCTGTTGCATATCCTTTATTCCACTCCTCTTCGAAAAAACGGAATCCAATATCTGTTTCATGGCTATTAAGTTTTAAGCCACACCAACCTATGAATTGATTTGTTTCTTTAAGTATAACTGCCCATCTTCCGTAACCATTCAATTTATAATCTTGATAATTCTCAAGAAATTGTTTCGCATCTTCTATACTATTGAAAGTTGAATCTCCCGTATATTTTATTACATTAGGATTGGAGTTTAAATCATAAAAATCGTTAGCATCAATTAAATTTAGCTCTCTTAATTTGAGTCGCTTCGTTTCTAAGATATATTCCATCTGTTTATATTTAAAGCTTAGAATCTCTTGTCAATATTACGGAAAATTTCATATTTATTCTAGTTTTAGTAGATTTTTCTGACTAAAAATCTATTTCCGATTATTTGTCCCAATACAGCGACTCCAATAAAAAGAGGGATTGTCAGCTTGGGTGTATTCAGCCATATCCGTAAAGGAATTATGACAGGAATGGACGCATGGATCATTATCCACCACATAATTGTCATCTTTTTGAATCGTGCCCTATATTTTCCAAGAACTATATTGATACTCAATGCTGAGACTGCAACAATTAATATATTCACGTTAACTAATTTCTTTTAATTGTTACATTATATATCTCCGAACCCAAGATAAAAATAGACAGGTATAAGTATATATCCGACCATAATGGTATGAGAATATATCACTGCAATCTTCTGTAAACGCGGAATCCATTTGCGATTAGTTACACCCATAGACTGGAACATACTCCAGAATCCATGAGTGATATGATAGCACAACGCAATAATCCAAACAATATACATTGCCACATACCAACCATTTGAAAATAATGTCTTTACAAGGTCATATGGGTTTTCTCCTTCGCCTCCCAGCATATGTTGCAGTTGCATTTTTGCCCAGAAGTGGCTGAGGTGTATTACTAATAAACCGAGAACAATAAGACCGAGAGCCAGCATATTCTTCGATGCCCACGATACTTGTGTCTTGCTTTTGATCTCATAACCTATCGGTCTTGCCTTCCTGTTTTGGATGGTAAGAACAATGCCCATAATAATATGAATCGTAAAGCCCAGAGCCAGCACAGGAACCATGATCTGGATAAAGATATTTTCGTCCATAAACCGACAGGCTGTTTCGTATGCCTCTCTGGATATTAACGAGGTAAGATTGATCGCTAAGTGTAGAGTAAGGAATACAATGAGGAACATTCCACTTATGCTCATTACTAATTTCCTGACGATAGATGATGATTGTATTTTGACCATAATTTATACGTTAACTATTTCTTTTACAAATACTCTTAGATTTTCCAGATCGGACTGATTAGGTCTTCCTCTGTGTAATAAGGTGAATTGTCCTCTGCAATGGAACTCTTTCTCGTCTACTGCAATATGTTGTTTTTCCAATAATGCTTTTACCTGAACATAAGAAGAAGGCAATATAGCAGCTGAACTAAAGCATATCACTTTTTTCACCTTAGAATCCAGTGTGGAAATAAACTCTTTCACTTTATCGTCTATGCCTGTCATATAAACGGCACTTCCCAAAAATAAAATATCAGTTTCTTCGGTTACAGGAATATCCATTGTCTCAGCTTTTACTCCGGTAACATCGGATACTACCGAAGCCATCTTTTCCATATGTCCTGTCTTTGAGAAATACCGTATAGCTATTTTCATGTTTTATTATTAGTTATTGATGTATAATAATTCTTTCACTTGCTCTTCATATTCAAAAAGCGTGCATCCGCCAGTATGCTCTCCACCGACTAAGCCTGAATCTCTTAATCGTTTGAAGAATGGTGATTTTAAAGCTTCCTTTAATCCTGATTGAGCAATGTTGCGATCGGAGTAAGGCGAAAAGGGACAAGCTTCTGCTTTTCCTGCGGGGCTGATGTGCATAAATCCCCGTCCTGCCGCTAAACATCCACCCATCGCTTTTTCATCTCCGGGAAAAGAAAGGAATATGATGTTATCGAATGTTTGTCTTAAATTTTCCAGATTCAACTCCATCTTTTCTATACCCTTTTCGTCCAAAGCTAAATGTGCGGTTTGCTTGTCGGATGGTACATACTCTACATAGAATATAATCTTACAACCAAGATCTTTGAGCAGCTTGACATAAGATGGGGATGTCACGGAATCTATATTCTCACTTGTCACAGTAATGGAGGTTCCATAGAATAAGCTTTTCTCTTTGAGTGATTCCATAGAGTTGATAACCCTGTTAAATACACCTTTTCCACGTCTTTCGTCAGTACTTTCCTGACAGCCTTCGAGGCTGAGTATCGGTATTAAATTCAGGTGTTTCGAAAAAAGATCGAGATACATCTCATTTATTACTGTTCCATTTGTAAATATGGGGAACAGCATATCTTTTACTTCTCCGGCAGCTTTTATTATATCTTTTCTCAGCAGCGGCTCTCCTCCTGCTAACAAATTAAAAATGATGCCCATTTGAGTGGCTTCCGTAAATATCTGTTTCCATTGTTCTGCTGTCAACTCTTCCTTTATAACAGTATTTTCCTCTTTAGTTCCGCAAATATCATTTGCTCTCGCATAACAACCTTTACAGGTTAGATTACAATCTGTAGCGATACTGGATATAAGAAAAGGAGGTATATGTAAAGCTTCATTATCTAAAACTTTTTTTCTTCTTTTTTCTGCCTTCAACAGCGTACGTTGCATTTTCAGTACAAATAGAGCTTCTTTCGGATTGCTTAATACTGCCTTGTAAGCATTCGACATGATATTTCGAATAGAATTGTTCAAGTACGAATCCAATGATAGTTTTTCAGTCATAATTGAGAAGTTACGCATTAAGCATTTTGATAATAGTATCTTCTAAAGACATTGGATTCTTTATCGGACTGAATCTCTTTATGGTTTCTCCATCTTTTGAGATAAGGAATTTAGTAAAGTTCCATTTTATTCTCGATCCGAAAAGTCCGCTAGCTTTACTTTTCAGATATTTAAAAATGGGCGAAGCGTTGTCTCCGTTTACATCAATCTTTTCCATAATAGGAAATGATACACCATAATTTACCTGGCAAAAAGAAGCTATTTCTTCGTTACTTCCCGGCTCCTGATGACCGAACTGATCACAGGGAAATCCAACAATAACCAGCCCTTTATCTTTATACTTCTTGTATAACTCTTCCAATGCTTTGTATTGAGGTGTAAACCCACATTTGCTGGCAGTATTTACAATCAGAATAACACCGCCTTTAAAGTCTACAAAATCGACATCTTTGCCTTTATTGCTTTTTGCTGTAAAATCGAAAATCGTTTTCATGTTGTGAAGTGAAAAATTACAATACAAGTATCCAACCACTTCGGTGATAAGCATGCAATACTTGTATCCATTTTATGATTATTCTATGTCGTTTGATTATGTTCCGCTTGCATGAATAACTTCTCATAATCTTTTCATTTAATGTTTCTGAGACAAAGATAAGCGGCAGGAATTCCCGAACACTTAAGATTTGCTTAGAATCATCTTAAGATTGTCTTAAGACTTCTCTTAAAAGAAAAAAGTCCTTATTGATTAATCAACAAGAGCTCACATTACACCTAAATTTATTAAAGCAAGGGTATGTTTAACTTTACAATAGTGTATTGGTCTAATTCACTGGTTATATTCATCTTTATATTCAATAAAGAGCAAAACCGTTTAACAATGGGAAGTCCAAGTCCGAATCCTTTTATTTCCGTTTTTTTGGAAGCATAAGATCTGTAAAACTTATCAAAAATAAATTCAAGTTCCTCCTTAGGAATACCATGTCCGGTATTCTTAATCTCTATTATCAAAACATTTATTTGTTGGTATGCCCGTATATTTATTGAACCTTTATCATTGCAATACTTTACAGCATTTGAAATCAGATTATTCAATATGGTAGATAAAGAATATTCATCTGTATATACTGTTATGTTTTGAGGAGATACTGAAGTTGATATATCTAGATTCCGTGATAAAACAGCATCCGAAAATAAACAAATACTGTTATTAATCAGTTCCTCAATCGCATGATAATCATAATTTAAAGAGCTCTTGCCTTCTTCGTATCTCGTCAGAATGAGTAATTGCTCTACCATATCATTCATCTTATCAACTTCTTTGATGCATGTCTTTATTTTGTCTTTGTACTCTTCATCACTACGCGGTTTTCGGATAAGAACTTCCATCGTGCCTTTTAGAACCGAAAGTGGCGTCCGAAATTCGTGAGATGCGTAAGAAGTAAAAGATTTTTCTCGTTCAACTGCATATTCAATTCTATCCAGCAGATTATTTATTGTTTCGGAAAGTTCGTATAGCTCATCCTTGCGGCTAGGTAACGTAATCCGTGCACTTAGGTTATTATGAGTTATCGAGTTGGCTGTATTTATGATGTCACGTATAGGTTTTGTACTTCGTTGTGCTATTCTTCTCGAAATTGTGAATAAGAGTGTAAGAACAAAGAAACAGCCGATTGCACATACTCTAAGTAAAATGGTAAAAAGATACTCGACATCCTGTATAGTTATATCAGCGTTAGCTTTTAATTTTTCTGCATGTATTTTGAATACACATAAAATCACTGTGCACAATACCATTGTCAGAAAGGCTGTGCTTATAATGACACTAAAAGCAATTCGATTTTGCAACGATAGTTTCTTCATTCGTTAATCGTGAGCGATGTATCCGACACCCCGAACGGTTTTGATGTTGCCATTATCTTTATCCATCTTCATTTTTTTTCTTAAAGAATTCATAAATACATCGATCACTCCCGTGTCGTACTCAAAATTGATATTCCAGACCTTGTCAATGATCTCGTCACGTGTACAAATTCTACCTTTATTAGCTATCAGAAACTCCAGTAAATCAAACTCCCGTTGGGTAAGAGCTATTTCTTTTTTGTTGTTGAATACCTGATGTGACGATTTATTCAGTGAGATATTTCCTAAAGTGAGAATTTCGTCTTCATGTTTATTTCGGAAATGTATTTTAATTCGTTCAAGAAGTTCTTCGAAAGAGAAAGGTTTTTTGATGTAATCATTTGCTCCGGCTCTCAGTCCTTCAATAGTTTCTTTGACTGTATCTTTTGCTGTAAGAAATAATATGGGGGTAAAGATATCTGATTTGCGTATTTCTTTACAAACATCAATGCCATGCATACCAGGGAGTAACCAATCTAATAATATCAGATCAGGCTTTGATTGATGATACTTCTCAATGCCCTTGATACCGTCTGATGCAATTGTTATGATATATCCCTCTTCTTCCAATCCCTCTTTTAAGAAATTGTAGATACCCGGCTCATCTTCAATAATAAGAATATTCATACTCTATCAATTAATGTACTGTATGTCAAAAGACAAAAATAGAAGATATAAAATAAAGAAGTCTTAAGTTTATCTTAATTCTATCAATGGCTTTTTGTCAATATAAGCTGACGGCGGAATCCCTCTCTTATTTTTATAATAATGCGAAAAATGACTTTCGTCGTTAAAACCAAATTCATTTGCGATCTCTTTAATGGAGAATTGCTTTGATTCTAGTCTTTGATCTATCAGTCTAAGCCGATATTCATTAACGTAATTACGATAAGAACTCTCAAAACTACGTTTGAAATATGAACTAAAGTAACTTTCTGCAATATTGAAATGAGTAGCTATATTTTGTACTCTCATTTTTTCAGGCTCAAAGATATGTTGATGAATATAAGTTGTTATTGTTTCTTTCTGAGGAAGATTAGTTCTTGGTAGTGTTTTGCTTGCAACCTCCTTGATTAATCCGAAAATCGATAATATTTGATAGAAAATAATAGCAGAACAGCTGTTTTCGTTATGTTGAGTATATTCAAGAATAGTATTTATAATCTGACGTAAGCAAGCTTTTTCTTTTTGATTGAATGTTAAACGAATTTCTTTCAATGCTTTATTACTCATAATATTCATTGGGTTGAAAGGACTAGACCCTATGAAATGGCAATAATTATTGTCGCTGAAATAATCATAAGTAAACTTAATGGCTATGATTCTAGTACTCGTAACAGCTTCTAAATGATGAATATCATCGTGTGATATTAGTAATAAATCACCCTCGTTATATGGATGCCTGTTATTATTTAATAAATGAATTCCTTTTCCTGAGTATATATAAACAAGCTCATTATAATTCTGGCTATGAAAAGGTAAGGGAAAACTATTTTCGTCCAGATCTTCTATAAGCAATGAACTAAACTGCTTTAATCGAATCATACATATTGTTTTTTTAATCTACAGATAAATGTGTTGTAAATATACAATACAATATAATATTTATACAAATCAAAGATGTATTTGTGTTCTTATTTTTGTTGACTGATTAAATAATTATACGTAATGGTTAATTTTATAATGATAGCCTTCTGTATTTTAGCAGGAATGCTGTTTCGTCATTTTAAATTGATTCCTCATGATGCTTACAGAGGTATAAATACATGGATTTTATATTTAGCATTGCCTGCCGTCTCTTTCAAATATATTCCTAAAATAGAATGGAGTAGCCAGATGCTATTTCCTGCTATATCTCCTGTCATCGTATGGATTGGGAGTTGGTTGTTTATGGAAATGTATTGCCGTCATAAAAAATATGCTCAACGGTCACGAAGCACACTCGAACTTGCAAGTGGATATAGCAATACATCATTTATTGGCTTCCCTCTGATCATGGCATTTTTCAGTGAACAAGAATTAAGCATTGCTATTCTCTGCGATCAAGCAATGTTTATTTTACTATCTACGGCTGGTATTATATGTGCGATAAAAGGGAATCGGACGGGAACAGAGAAAATAAAAGTCTCAGTGCTAGTAAAAAGATTGTTTTCATTTCCACCTTTCATCGGATGTATTGCTGCTGTAACACTGTCTTCATTTGTCGATTTGAAAGTAGCAGAACCATTTTTCGACAAACTGGTTGCAACAGTAGGTCCATTAGCCTTGTTTTCCGTGGGGCTGCAACTTAAATTAAAAGGTTGGAGACAACAAATACCTCAAATATCGATGGCAATGCTTTATAAACTGATAATTGCCCCAGCACTGGTTCTTATTGTTGCTCTATTGGTTGGCATAAAGGGAAATATTGCCCGCATAAGTATTTTTGAAGCAGCCATGCCAACATTGATAACGGCGAGTATTATTTCTGAGCAATTCAGGCTCAATTCTCGTTTGGTTAATTTAGTCATAGGTATTAGTATTCTTGTCGGGTTTGTATCTACTGCATTTTGGTATTTTATAATGGAACTCTTGAATATTTAATTAGAACATGATTTAGCTGTACATTTCACATGTTTGTAGAAAAATAGATAAACAGATACATATGATGAGATGTATATTGATTTAATCAGAAAGGCCCTTGATATATTGTAATATATAATCACTCCGTTTTCGAACAGACAAACAAGGAACTTCAACTGTGTTATAGCCTATATCACCATAAGTTTTCTTCATAACGTGATAGGTTTCAACGGCAATATCAAAATCTTGTTTTCTTTCTGAATCAGTTTCATAGATTTCTTTCCACGGAGGAAGAATAAAGACTGTTTTATTGTATCTGTATTCATTTACCTTATTATGTAATTCCATATCAAATTGAAAGTTCATCAATCGCTCATACCCTAGAGTATCCGGAATTCCTCGATCAAAAAAATATAAATCTTTACTTTGGGCTAAACGCTCAAAATCTCGAATAGAATATGATAACATTTGTCTGGAATAATCTTTTGTATCTCCCCAAGGTAAAGCATTACCACTTGTCGCTACCTGATCTTTTATTATTTCACGTGCTACTTCAGATACACAGTTGTATCCTCTTTTCAACAGATCATTTATTAATGTTGTTTTTCCAACACTGGGTCCTCCTGTAATGATATAAAAATTCTTCTTTTCAATCATCTTTTTTCTTTTTAAATTACACAATAAGGCTTACTACAAATGAACTTGCAGAATAACTACTTGATTTTTGATTTATTTATATGGGAAATGTATAGTCAGAAGTCAAGATAAAGGAAGAGAACTTTTCTTGTTTCTTGAAGTGATGTAAAGATATAGAAATATGTGAATAAATATATTACACCTTTTTCCGATATTCTGTTGGACTGATGTCCTTTTGCCTCTTGAAAAAATGATTCAGGTGGCTGACATCATTAAAACCAAACTCGTATGCAATTTCAGCGAGTCTTTTATCGCTGTATTGTAAACGCTCTTCTATTTGTTTTATCTTGTAAGAGGTAATATAGGCTTGGAAGCTTTGTCCTATCTTTCGTTTAAAATATTCACTGAAATATGATTTTGAAATATTAAAATGAGAAGCTATTCCTGAAATTTTAAGCTTTTCAGGCTGAAAAATATTAAGATGTATATAATCGAGAATACGAGTTGTGTCAGTATTTATTGATTTGGCTGAAGGTTCATCTATTAAGGCAATATTTCGGGCAGCAATGGTTATGATTGAGTTGATCAGTTGTTTGATCACTTCCTGCTTTTGGGGGGCATCACCATCTTGCTCACGAAGTAGGGCTTCTGCGATCGAACGTACCAACGGTTTATCCGTTATGTTTTTTAGGATACATCCGGGCAGATGGTTGTAATTATGGAAAATATATTCCAGTCGTTGCCGCCACTCGCTACTTTGTGTTTTAAGAAAACTTAAATTGAAACGTAATACGAAAAAGATTGTAGTTTCCTCTACTGTAAAACCATATGTATCTTGTGGAAAAATCAAGAACAGTTTGTTTGCGGAATATGGCAGGTACAGGTCATTGGTCATTTGTATTCCTTTTCCTTCCAAAACAAAGACCATTTCGAAGAAAGTGTTTCTGAATGTTTTCATTTCACATTCACATTTATTTTCTTCTACCCGAACTATTTCATAGGGTTGATGTAAGTTTCGTACTCCCATTCTGTCAAAAGTACAAAAATATCCCATATAAATACAATTCATTTCGGTGAATTAAATATAATCTTTGTATTAAAATTAGTTGCCTAGTATTAGTATCCTGCATATTAGAGCTTATTATTCAATATAAAAAAGAAAATCAGCTCAATCTGTCATTTATGGCTCCAAAACCTAATTTATATAAAGAAGAGCCTCTATAAATAAACACAGTAAGTACAATTAATAATAACAAATAAAATAATTATGAAAGCAATAAATTATTTGAATCGAATAGTATTAACGGCCCTTTTGACAACAATGACTGTGTGTACGACATCTGCACAAGATATTATACTTCCACTACCTGTAAAGACTGGAGGGAAACCTTTAATGGAAGTATTGAATGAAAGAAAATCAACTAAAGGAAATTATGTAAATAAAGATTTAGATTTACAAATTTTATCCAATTTACTATGGGCTGCCTATGGGTTCAACCGTCCTGATAAGCGTACAGTTCCTTCTGCCGGAAATGGACAAGAGTTAAGTGTCTATGTCTTGCTGAATAATGGAGCTTACCTATATGATGCAAAAGAAAATAAATTAATATCAATAGCAGATGGCTCTTTTAAGCATCTTTTGGCTAATCAGCAACAACCATATGTGAACGATGTACCTGTGCATCTTGTTTATGTAGGAAATATGGACAAGAGTAAAGCCGGAAGAGATGGTATTTTGATAGATACAGGATATATTTCCCAAAATGTATATCTGTTTTCTGCCTCGAATGGTTTAGGAACAGTAGCGAGAGCCTCGTTTGACAGGAAACAATTACCTTCAGCGTTGAAATTGACTGAAAAACAGGAAATTGTTCTAGTGCAAGCTGTGGGACAAGTAGAATAAACTTTATAAATACGGATTAGTCTCGTATTTTTTTTAATGTAAAAACAGAATAATATGGACTTACAATTAACAGGAAAGAAAGTATTAATTACAGGATCTACAGATGGTATCGGATACGCCACCGCTGTTGGTTTGGCAAAAGAAGGTGCTTTCGTGTACATCAACGGGCGGGATGACGAAAAGTTAAAAGATGCATTGGTACGAATAAAAAAAGAAGTTTCGGAAGCTAATGTAGATGGGATCGTTGCAGATTTTGCAAATGTTGAAGAAATAAATAATCTTTTGGAGAAGTTGCCGGAAGTAGATATTTTAATCAATAATGTTGGTGTTTATGGAGATCAACCGTTCGAAAGCACATCGGATGAACAATGGTTTCACGATTTCGATGTTAATGTTATGAGTGGAGTCCGTCTTTCGCGCCATTACATAGAAGGTATGAAAAAGAAGAATTGGGGACGTATCATTTTTATTTCGAGTGAATCGGCTGTAAATATACCTGACGATATGATTTTGTATGGTGTAACCAAGACTGCTTATCTGGCATTAAGCCGAGGCCTGGCTAAATATTTGCGTGGTACAAACGTTACAGTCAATGCCGTATTACCCGGTCCAACATGGTCGGCCGGAAATCATCGAGGAATGCAGGCTTTAGCCGAAGAAAGAGGGGTTACTGAAATAGAGGCTTCTTTATCGTTTCTGAAAGAAAAACGTGCATCTTCAATTATTGGTCGGTTTGCAGAACCCGAAGAAGTGGCCAATCTGATAGTTTATGTTTCCAGTCCCTTATCTTCAGCAACAACCGGAGCTGCATTACGAGTAGATGGGGGTGTTGTAGAAACTGCCTTTTGAAAAGATATTAAATAGTAAGAAGTAATTAGGATTTGACTGCTTACTGATGGCGCATCTACGTCCCGATACAAAAAAAAATTAAACGTTTGAGACTATATTAAAGACATGATATTGGAAAAAAAGTGGCCTGATATAAAAAAATGGTTTCCTCTGGTAGGTCTTTCATTTTCTGCTTTTATATTTAATACTACGGAATTTGTTCCTATAGGGCTTTTAAATGATATTGCAGCAGATTTTCAAATAACAGAAGCAAAAGCCGGATTTTTAATCTCGGCATATGCATGGGTAGTTGCGATTGTTTCTTTACCATTGATGCTACTTTGTTCAAAAATAGAACGTCGTTTGCTTCTCACCATTTTATTTATCTTTTTTATCGGATTCCATTTTCTCTCGTTTTTGGCTCAAGATTATTCGATTCTATTAATGTCCAGATTAGGCATCGCTTGTTCGCACGCTGTGTTTTGGTCAATAGTATCTCCATTAGCTGTAAAGATTGCACCGGAAGGTTTTCGTTCGTTAGGACTTAGCCTTGTAGCTGCCGGTAGTTCTATCGCAATGGTGTTAGGTTTGCCATTAGGCAGAATCATCGGATTGAATTTCGGATGGCGAGTTACATTCTTAGGTATAGCTATATCTGCATTTATTATTTTAATTGTCCTACGGATTGTCCTTCCTAAATCGGAAAGTTCTAATTCAGGAACAATAAAAAATTTACCGGCACTATTTAAGCGACCGGCTTTGGTTTATTTATATGCTTTAACAGCAATAATCATTACTGCCCATTTTATTTGTTATTCTTATATCGAACCCTTCCTTATCAATGGTGCAGGTTTTAGTCCTGAGTTTGGTACTTTCGTACTGTTGCTCTTTGGTTTGGCAGGTATTGGCGGCTCGTTTATCTTCTCTCGCTATAATGATAAGTATCCTTTCGCTTTAATGATAATTGCCATTGGAGGAATAGCTTTATCATTGTTATTACTTCATATATGCTCTTTTCATTCATATAGTATTGTCATTCTGTGTGCATTTTGGGGTGTTGTTATTATGCTTTTTAATTTGATCTTTCAATATCAAGTCATTCAGTTGGCTCCAGATGCAACAGCGATCGCTATGTCTATATACTCCGGAATTTATAATATTGGTATTGGGTGTGGTGCTCTTATAGGAGGGCTTGTAATTACCCACGTGTCAGTTGAGAATGTGGGTTATACTGGAGGGATTATCGGTATTTTAGCTTTTATTTTCTTCTATATAATATTAAAAAAACATTTACAGGTTAAAGCTGTTAAATAGTTGATATTATGTGATTTGTGTGAGTGTTTTAGATGAAATCTATATTATACTGTTAAAAATACAAACTATTCTCTGGTTTATACAAATAAATTTACAGTATAGATAACGATCTTTGTATATATAAAAACTGTTTTATTATGAAAAAAATTAAATTAGGAACAACTAGCTTAGAGATAGCCCGTATTAATTTGGGCGGAAATGTATTCGGATGGACATTGGATGAAAGACAATCATTCGAAATATTAGATGGCTTCACCAATGGTGGTTTTAATTTTATAGATACAGCCAATACTTATTCATGGTGGGCTGACGGAAATGTTGGTGGTGAATCCGAAGCCATTATCGGTAAATGGATGAAAAAGAGAGCCAATAGGGATCATATTGTATTGGCTACAAAAGTCGGATCCGAAAACAGAGATCACAGAATTGATATAAGTAAAGCTCACATCTTGAAATCTGTGGATGAATCGTTAAAAAGGTTACAAACCGATTATATAGATCTGTATTATACACATTTCGATGATGGTTTTACTCCGATAGAGGAAACCCTTGATGCGTATGACCAGATCGTAAAAGCCGGGAAAGTTCGTTTTATAGGAGCATCCAATATCTCTCCCGATCGTTTGATCGAATCATTGACCCTAGCCGAAAAAGAGGGACTTCCCCAATATCAGGTACTGCAACCTCACTACAATTTGGTTGAACGTGCGAAATATGAAACAGAATATGCATCTATTGCAGACAAGTATGATTTGGGTGTCCTTCCCTATTGGTCGTTGGCGGCAGGATTTCTTACCGGAAAGTATAGATCTGAAAGCGATCTTGGCAAAAGCATACGAGGGGAAGGTGCTAAGCAATACTTGAACGAGAAGGGGTTGCGTGTATTGTCTGCTTTGGATAAGGTTGCTTCCAAACACAATAGTAAACCTGCAACTATAGCATTAGCATGGCTATTGGCTCAGCCTCATATAGCAGCGCCTATTGCAAGTGCAACAAGTCAAAGTCAGTTGGAAACTTTGTTTGCAGCACCACAATTAGAACTAGATACTGAAGATTTATCAATATTAGACAATGCCAGTAAATAAATTACGGATGATATAAAAAATGAATTTATACTGAAACTGATAACATCTGAGAAGGTTGCTTATTTTATTAATAGGCAACCTTCTCTTTTGATTCCTGTAAGGAGAAACCAACTCAGGTTACTTAAAAAAAAGACAATTGCTACCTTAACTCATGACTGATACATAAATTGGTTGTTGAATTTTATCAGTTATTTATAAATTAATTTGTGTCCTATATTCGCTTGGTGTTCTCTTTATTTTTTTCTTGAATTGCATAATAAAATATGGAACATTATTGTACCCCGACTCATAAGCGATCTGCGAAATGGAGAGATTAGAATGTGACAATAACCGACAAGCATGTTCAACTCTAATCTCTGCCAAGCATTGAAAGATACTTTTATCGGTGCGTTGCTTGAAATAACGGCATAGAGCAGAAGCATTTTGCTTTACATAATCAGCTATTTCCAATAAAGTTATTTTCTCCTTGAAGTGGTTGAACAAGTAGGTGTAAACTCTATTTATAGGCTCATTAGCATCCAAATGAAGATTTGAACTATTGTATGCTGTTTCTGAGAGTAGCTCTGTTTTCTTACATCGAGACAACCGATCCAATATTTGCAATAAACAAATGAGTCGATCAGTATATTCAAGCTTATCCATTTTCTGAAACATTTGCTGCAGATCACGACATAGTCCTTTTTCATAAAATCGTAGACCATACTGACTTTTGTTCAACAAACGACTGATATGCTGATAGTCCGGAATATTATTCAGCTGAGCCGGAAAAATATCTGGTTGAAACTGCAAGACTTCACCTCCGCTGACCTCTGCTTTTGATGATGCGTTCAATTTCGTGTCACACAGATGCAAGTGAGGAACATTACTACCTATTAAGGCTACATCTCCTATATTAAAATCTGCCACACCTTCTCCTACAAACTGTTTACCACTTCCCTTAGTGAAGAGCATAATCTCATATTCCGAATGTTTGTGACGAGGCAACACAAATTGAGGATAGTGGATATGGCTACATAATGTTGTCCTATTATGTATTATTTTTCGTTCTAGTATCGTCATGACTAATCTTTCACCTTATTTGCAAATATATTGACATATAGAGCAAATATAATAAAATTTATTTTCAAAGACTACTGATAACTTTGTGATATCTAATTTAATTTTCTGAACAAAACATAAACGCAATGAATATTAAAACTAAAATAACCGGAGTACAGCATATTGGAATACCTACTAACGATATGCATGCAAGTATTCTATTTTATGAAAGCATTGGTTTCGATTTAACTTGGAAAACTACCAATAAGGTTACTGATGAAAAAGTCACGTTTCTTCAATTAAAAAATTTAGTTGTTGAAATTTACGAAGGTAAGCAAGTAGCAATGACTAGTGGAGCAATAGATCATATTGCATTAGATGTAAAAGACATAGATGCAGTTTTTCAATTTATTCAAAAATTGCAATATACAATACTGGAACAAACTGTACAATACCTTCCTTTTTGGCAAAATGGTGTTAAATTCTTCACCATATGTGGTCCAAATAAAGAAAAGATAGAGTTTTGTGAGAAACTGGAATTATAAATTAAAGAACAAGTAAAATATTTCAATTATGAATAAGAATAATATATCTCTCGATTTTTTACCGACTCTGCTTGGTTCGTTTGCAAAGCCTGCTGCTGAAAACCCAACTGTGGCTATCATGGAAGCTGCGTTTGCACATCATAACTTGCATTATAGATATATAAACTGTGAAGTTGCTCCTGAAAATTTAGGGGAGGCTGTTGCTGGGGCAAAAGCTATGGGGTGGCGCGGTTTTAATTGCTCTATTCCTAATAAAATAGAAATTATCCAATACTTGGATGGATTAGGAGAATCAGCGCGAATAATTGGGGCTGTGAATACCGTAGTTATTGATAAAAACAAAAAGACGATAGGAGAGAATACCGATGGCAAAGGATTTGTCAAAGCAGTATCGGAAGTGACATCTATACAAGGGAAAAAAGTAGTATTGTTTGGTGCAGGAGGTGCTGCCCGAGCTATTAGTGTAGAGATGGCATTGGAAGGCGCAGCAACGATCCTTATTGTTAATATAAATCAAGCAGGGCAAAAGTTGGTAAATATGCTTAATACCAAAACTCAGATACAAGCGTCTTTTATCGTTTGGGATCATACGTTCAAAATTCCAGCTGATGCAGATATCGTAATTAATGCCACATCAGTAGGACTATATCCCCATGTTGATCAACGTTTGAACATTGATGCTAAAACATTGCAACCACATATGGTCGTCGCAGATTGTATCCCCAATCCAGCATATACCCATTTAGTGAAGGATGCTATAGCTTGTGGTTGCCAACATGTACTGCCAGGTATGAATATGCTAGTTAATCAGGCTGTTATAGCTATAAAATATTGGACTGGAGAAGATGTTGATGCGGAAATAATGAAAAAAGAGCTGAAAAGAGTTCTAGGATTGTAAAACATTAAAGATGCTAGAAACAATCAATTTTTCCATTTGGCCGCAGACTCCAACAGAATGGGCTGTTTTAGGTTTAGCAGCCCTGCTTATCGGTATGTCCAAAACAGGAATTCAAGGTGTGAGTCTACTTGCAATCCCATTAATGGCTATCATTTTTGGTGCAAAGCCTTCTACCGGATTGATTCTTCCCATATTGTGTTTTGCGGATCTAATAGCAGTACTATACTATCGCAGAACAGCAGAGTGGAAATATATAGTAAGGTTATTACCTTCAGCTTTAGGCGGATTTGTAATTGCGTTACTTGTAGACAAGGTTCTGCCAGCAACCGAATTCAAACATCTGATGGGGGCTTGTTTGTTGATTATTCTTATTGTTATGCTTTGGACAGATTGGAAAGGAAAAGAAAATACATTATCTGATCATTGGTGGTATGCATCCTTATTTGGACTCATGGGTGGTTTTACGACAATGATAGGCAATGCGGCAGGACCAGTAATGGCAGTTTATTTGTTATCAGTAAAATTGCCTAAATATACTTTTGTTGGTACTAATGCATGGTTTTTTCTGGTTATTAACTATCTCAAATTACCTATACAAGCATTTGCGTGGGGCAATATAACATACTCCACTCTTTTGTTAGATGCTTGTGTTATACCTTTTGTCCTTGTAGGGGGAATCTTAGGTATCGTTTTGGTAAAGAAATTGCCTGAAAAGGGTTTTCGATATTTTACTACTACTGTCACACTCATTGCAACTATTATATTATTAACTTAGTGAATGTTTATATATTAATAAATTATGGAGTATAGAAAATTAAATGGATCAGGGCTATTTGTTCCTGCTTTAACATTGGGTACAGCAACTTTTGGGGGTACGCATGGATTTGAAGGTTGGGGACATACAGATGTCAAAGAAGCTATTCGCATGATAGATATGTGTTTAGATGCTGGACTTAATATGTTTGATACAGCAGATATATATTCGAGAGGATTATCCGAAGAGATCTTGGGAAAAGCTATTGCTGGAAAGAGAAATAGAATGTTAGTAGCAACGAAAGCAACCTTTCCGATGAGTGATAATAACCGAAACGACAGAGGATCATCACGTCATCACCTTATACAGGCTTGTGAAGCAAGTTTGCGCAGACTTGGAACAGACCATATCGACTTATATTATATGCATGGTTTCGATGGTAATACACCTCTCGAAGAGACACTCCGTGCGTTGGATGATTTGGTGACTGCCGGTAAAATTCGTTATATAGGATGCTCTAATTTTTCGGGATGGCATCTGATGAAATCGTTAACAGTATCAGAAAGAAATAGTTTTCATAAATATGTAGCTCATCAAGTATACTATTCGTTGCTCAACCGTGATTTTGAATGGGAATTGATGCCTCTTGCAATAGACCAACAAGTAGGTACAGTTATATGGAGTCCATTAGCTGCAGGACGCTTGGGGGGTAAATACCGTCGAAATCAATCAATACCATCTGATGGACGAGTAGCCAGAGGCGGAGCGCCAGTAAGAGATAATACAGTGTCTTACGAATTACTTTATGATATAATGGATGTTTTAGAGGAAATAGCAGGAGAAACAGATAAAACAATAGCACAAGTTGCTCTCAATTGGTTACTACAACGACCTATGGTGTCGAGCTTGGTAATAGGTGCTCGTACGGAAGAACAACTGAAGCAAAATCTGGAAGCTGTAGGTTGGAATCTGTCTACAGAGCAAATAAAGCGATTGGAAGATGTAAGCCGCCAGCCCAAACCTTATCCTTATTGGCATCAAGATCAACAGCCAGAACTAAAATCTCAATTGTTTTATTAATTTACTCAATATTCTATAAACAACAAAATATCTCTCTGTTTAGAATCCTTTCTAAGGAGAAAGACTTTAATAAACATTACTCCCTCAAAGTAGATGTTGATACCTATCTCAGTGTCTATGAAAACAGGATAAAACAATATAAAGGATTATTATTATTGTATTGTTCGTTATTTAAAAATGTTCATTTTCTCATCATAAATAGGACTTTGGATACTTAAGAAATTTAGAACACTATGAAATACATGATTCTGAGTCAATACTTTATTTGGCTTGAGTTGCTTTGAACTATTATCGGATACCCAAACAATAAAGGGAATTTCGTATTGTTCTTTAGGAGCAATACTTAAAGGTACTCCATGCATATAAAGGTTTTTTTCACCTAAAGATTCTCCGTGATCCGAAACAAAAAGCATTGCACTTTTATATTCTTTTAATTGTTTTAAATCGTCAATTATATTGTATAAGATATAGTCGGTATAAACAATCGTATTATCGTATGCATTGATTAATTCTTGATGAGAACAATTTCCTAATTCGACACTATTGCAAACAGGTTTGAAAATCTCAAATTGAGGAGGATATTTTTTACTATATGTAGGTCCGTGGCTCGTGCTTGTGTGTAATATTATTAATACTTTATTTTTCTTACTTGATGCTATTTGTTCTTTTAGTCCGGTCAAAAGAATTTCGTCATAATTACAACCTTCTCCTTTGCAATTAGCCTTTATGGTATCTTTATTTTGATAATCTTTTATATGAAC
>POVV01000307.1_pt1 | contig 36160 bp, 28 predicted proteins | sample 1560271 | NCBI WGS metagenome assembly POVV01 (sample SAMN08337232, study PRJNA429181) | Bioreactor metagenome, whole genome shotgun sequencing project. | biome: cows' rumen and soil; feature: anaerobic; isolation source: anaerobic chemostat enrichment culture, galacturonate as sole carbon... | reverse complement strand
ACCGGTCCACAGGGAGACACAGGCCCAACCGGTCCACAGGGAGACACAGGCCCAACCGGTCCACAGGGAGACACCGGTCCAACCGGCCCGCAAGGAGTCACCGGTCCAACAGGTCTACAGGGGGATACAGGCCCAACCGGTCCACAAGGAGTCACCGGTCCAACCGGCCCACAGGGAGCTACGGGTCCAACCGGCCCAGAAGGAGTCACCGGCCCAACCGGCCCACAAGGAGCTATGGGTCCAACAGGTCCACAGGGAGTAACCGGCCCAACTGGTCCAACCGGTCCAACCGGCCCCAATTTTGCTACAAATGGCTTTTCTGCGTTCGTGGCCTCCTTGTCAGTATCAACAGATACGCAAATAACAAACTGGACCACGACTGCTCCTTATTATGGAAATGCAAATTTTAATGCAACAACAGGAAACTTTACTGTACCTACAACAGGAAGATACTCTATAAAGGCAACTATTAACTACTCTACAACAGCAGCAATAACGGGTTCAATTGGAAACACAATTAATCCGTCCTTTGCAGTATCAAGGACATCACCTACAACTACTACGATTGTGAGCGGCTTATTCCCTGTTTTAAACATTAACGTAACGCTCTTGACGTTAAGAGCCGTATTAGGTAATGGAACGGTTACCTTGGCTTGTGATGCAGCATTAAATAGTGGTGACGTTATTGGTTTGTTTTATGTATCAAGTGGTTTATCCTTAACTCTTAATCTTGGGGGAGCCAATACTGGAGGAATCGTATGGTCCGTTCATCAGACAGCATAGTATAATAGAATTGCAATCTCAAATTTAATTATTTTATAAAAGTTATCTCGAAGTTTATCCAAATGCTGTATGTAATTTAAGAATACGCATAAACTTCGGGATAACTTTTTTATTGTAGATCCTCTAGCAACTCTTTCTCATGTCTATGGATTATCTCTAAATTTATATTAATAGGAAACGAAAAATTGTTGAAACGAAAAGTTTATGCAATTACGGAGGAAGCACATCATGGTTAAACAGAAAAAATATAGATTGCAGGTAAGCTTATTTTATTTGTAAGCGTTTAGGTTTGCAGCATAATTTTCCTATTGATGATGTTCTTTTATGCAGGTCTGAATCGTGCGTATCAGAATTGGATTGACTCAAGATATCCAAGTTTCGATGCATATATTAAAATAGTTGTGGTATCTTGTAAGCACATTAGAGACCAACTATAAACGCTATGAAAACGGTGAGATCACAGAGCATGCAGTGCGTAAAAATGCGGAGAATATTGTACGGAATCTCTGCTAGAATGATGGAAAAGTTTATTTCTGGGCAGATACATCTGCCGGGTTGTGTGCCTCAAGGAGGTTTCAAACCAGGCAAGTCATGTGCTGAACTTATGTTTAATAGAAGTTACATCCCGTGAATAACCCATTGCCATTAATCAAGTGTCTTACAGCATTACGCAGATATCTGTGGTAGTTCAAAGCAAAACCACTGCCGAGCATAGCTCTGTTACCAGTGAAGATCCTTCCACATAAGTAAAAAATTTAAAATCACCAATCATAAATAAGTAGGTTATTCAATAAACATTAGTTCATTTTTTAGGTTAAAAACTGGATTTTATGTTCTTTTTGACGATTTATCCAAGAAGATATTGAATTAAAAATCTCCATATGATACGATGAAGCTGGTCAGTTATTTCTAAATTAATTATATAAGGAGGTTTTTTATAAATGGATATCCGTTATTCAGCAAACCAGAAGGATTTCAAACGTTACACAACAGAAGAAACCAGAAATGAGTTTTTAATTGAAAATTTATACGTTGCCAATGAGGTAGTTGCAGTATATTCTCACGTAGATCGTATGGTAACCTTAGGCTGCATGCCAACAACAGAGACAGTTTCCATTGACAAGGGCATTGATATTTGGAAAAATTTCGGTACAAGCTATTTCCTTGAGAGACGTGAGGTTGGTATCTTCAACATTGGCGGCGCAGGAAAGATCGTTGCAGATGGGGAAGAATTCAAGATGGGATATAAGGACTGCTTATATATCACCAAGGGAACAAAGGAAGTGACTTTCTTCAGCGAGGAAGGATCAAATCCAGCTAAATTCTACATGGTGAGTGCTCCGGCTCATAAAGCATGTAAGACCACATTCATCCCTATTGAAAAGGCAGCTAAGAAGCCTCTTGGCGCTATGGAAACCTCCAACAAGCGCGTGATCAACCAGTTCATCCATCCGGACGTACTGGAGACCTGCCAGCTGTCTATGGGTATGACTGTTCTGGATCCGGGCAGCGTATGGAACACCATGCCATCCCATACCCATGAGAGACGTATGGAGATCTACATGTATTTCGAGATTCCGGAGAACAATGTAGTATTCCATATGATGGGCGAAGGCAATGAAACCAGACACATTGTTATGCAGAATGAGCAGGCAGTAATCAGCCCATCCTGGAGCATCCATTCCGGTGCAGGTACCAGCAACTATACCTTCATCTGGGCAATGGGCGGAGAGAACCAGGCGTTCGATGATATGGACACCATTCTTACAACTGAGTTAAGATAATTTATTTTTATAATAAGGCAGATGCGCTATTTCCAGTGCATCTGCTTTTTGCTTTACCGGAATCGGAATATCGTTTCAAGGTCAGGGGAATAATCTGGTGATCAGCTATTTCTTTCTAAATCGTGTGAAATCTCTGTGAAAATGTAGATATTCGCCGTTCCATTTGTTACAATAACACTAATAAATGCATTGTGATTTAAAGGATCTGATTTCAGGAGGTTATATATGGAACAGTTAAAGATATTAGTAGTGGATGATGAAGCCAGAATGAGAAAACTGGTAAAGGATTTTTTGAGTGTAAAGGGTTTTTCAGTGGTCGAGGCTTCCAACGGCGAAGAAGCTGTAGATATCTTTTTTGAACAAAAGGATATTGTGCTGATTATTCTGGACGTGATGATGCCTAAAATGGATGGCTGGGAGACCTGCAAAACAATCCGTAAATATTCCCAGGTTCCCATCATCATGCTGACTGCAAGAAGCGAAGAACGTGACGAGCTACAGGGCTTTGATCTGGGAGTAGATGAATACATTTCAAAACCCTTCAGCCCTAAGATTTTAGTGGCCCGCGTGGATGCCATATTAAGACGCAGTAATGCCGTTCCCGCAGATGCTGTGGAAATAGGGGGGATCTGCATTGACAAAGCGGCCCACCAGGTCACCATTGACGGTAAAGACATTGATCTAAGCTACAAGGAATTTGAGCTTTTGGCTTATTTTCTGGAAAATCAGGGAATTGCCCTGTCCAGGGAGAAGATACTGAATAATGTCTGGAATTATGATTACTTTGGAGATGCCCGGACCATAGATACCCATGTGAAAAAATTGAGAAACAAGATGGGAGATAAGGGAGACTATATAAAGACCATATGGGGAATGGGATATAAATTTGAAGTATAAGGAAAGGATACCATTTGAGGTGATGAAATGAAGCATTCCATCAGGGCGCGTTTTGCCATAATTTTTGTATGTCTGATGGCCTTGGTCCTAATTTCTACATGGTTTGTAAACAACTGGTTTCTGGAGAGCTTTTACACCAACGATAAGGTGCACACTCTGGAGAGAGCCTATACGCAGATCGACAAGTTAGTAACACAGGCGAATGAGAGCGGGAAAGGGATCATTGATTATTACAAGGATTCCTATGACCCCAATTTTAAAAATGAAGGTCCGGCGCAGAAGATGTTCCGAACCATGGGTGAAAAATACAATCTGATGTTGGTGTTGATCGACAGCACCACAGACGAGGCTCTTATGTCCACAAACGGGGATCAGCTGTTTTTAAAAAACAGGGTAGAGGCATATATATTCGGAAAGAACGTGCCGGAAGCCAGTATTTTAAAAAGACATGACAATTATATTGTTCAGAAGACGTATGACAGGCGTTCCGATTCTTATTATCTGGAAAGCTGGGGGTATTTTTCTGACAATAAAACAATTTTCCTCATGTCTGTCCCTCTTGCCAGCATTACAGAAAGTGTGGCTCTGGCAAACCGATTCCTCGCTTATGTGGGAGTGGTGGCACTGTTCATAGGAAGCATATTTATCTATTTTACTACAAAAAGAATTACTTCTCCTATTTTACAGCTTGCCAACTTGTCTGAAAAAATGTCGGCGTTGGACTTTGATGCTAAATACACAGGTGCAGAGGAAGACGAGGTCGGGGTACTGGGCAACAGTATGAACCAGCTGTCCGACACCTTAAAGGATACCATCGGGCAGCTTAGGGCAGCCAACGAAAAGCTGCAGAAGGATATAGATGAAAAGATAAAAATTGATGAAATGCGTAAGGATTTTATCGCTAATGTTTCCCATGAATTAAAGACGCCCATTGCCCTCATTCAAGGATATGCGGAGGGCCTCACGGAAGGGATGGCAGAGGATCCGGACAGCAGAGATTATTACTGCGGAGTCATTATGGACGAGGCAGGTAAAATGAATACCATGGTCCGTCAATTACTTAATCTTACTGCTCTTGAATTCGGCAATGACAGTATTCAGATGGAACGCTTTGACCTGACGGAGCTGATCCGCGGAGTCATTAATTCGGCAGGAATTCTGATACAGCAGAAGGGGGCAGAAGTGAAACTGGAGGATTACGGTCCAATTTATGTATTCGCTGATGAATTTAAAATAGAAGAAGTTATTACAAACTACTTAAATAATGCGCTCAATCATTTGGATGGAGAGCGTAAAATTATATTTATTGCAGAGGAGAATGGAGAGGAAGCTCTTGTAACTGTATTTAACACAGGTCAGAATATCCCAGATGAGGATTTACCGCAAATTTGGACCAAGTTTTTTAAGGTGGACAAGGCGCATACAAGGGGATATGGGGGGAGTGGCATTGGTCTTTCTATTGTTAAGGCTATTATGGATTCCCATAATAAGTCATGTGGCGTTCGGAATGTGAAGGGAGGCGTGGAGTTTTGGTTTACTGTGGATTGTTATAAAGAAAATTTGTAGTATGTTATCTTAGAGAAGAATATGCCGATATAAATAATAGAAAATGAATTTAAGGCGTATTCTTTGAAAGGAGAATGAGAGGGATGGATATTGGTGCAATGAGCATGGAGATGAGCCTTGCTAGAGTACAACAGAGTGCAGGAATTAGCGTTGCGAAGAAAGCTATGGATTCTCAGGAAGTTGCTGCGGAGGGATTGCTTAAGATGGTGGAGACGGCGCTGCCCGAGCAGGTTCCAGGAAATGGGATCGGGGAGATTTTGGATACTAAGGCCTAGAGGGAAAGAGGGGGTATGCGGAGGCATATCCCTTTTCTTATAAATGCTTACGCTTTAGTTGATGTTGAGATTGTCAATTCCTTTTGCGGTGCTGTGAAGTAATCTTAAGTCAATTATTTTATAGGGATTTTTGAGTAGAAGTATAAATGACAAAGTTAGTCTTATTTGCAGGATAGTTTGCAGGTATCATTATAAAAATAAATATTTTGAAATATTAAAAAAAAGACTTATCTTTTATTCTCATTGGTACGATAAAGTACATGAAAGGAAGTTATTGAAAAACATATATTTGAATTCATTTGAATATTATGTTTCACATACTTCCAGGAGATACATGTGTCAAAACTGGAATCATTCCTGTGGCTGGTACCCCGCAAGATTCCGCTGATATGATTTACTTATTTTCCTGAATCAGGAAAATACATCACACAGGGAAAAGGAATTCCCTGAAAACACATTCAAGGAGGAAATATCTATGAGAATTCAACACAACATTGCTGCTTTAAATGCACACAGACAGTTAGGAAACAATAACACCACCGTAAGCAAGAGCCTTGAGAAATTATCTTCTGGTTACAGAATCAACCGTGCAGGTGATGACGCTGCTGGTCTTGCTATTTCTGAGAAAATGAGAGCACAGATCACAAGCCTTGATACTGCTCAGAAGAATGCTAACGATGGTATTTCTTTGATCCAGACAGCAGAAGGTGCTTTGACAGAAGTTCATTCCATGTTAAATCGTATGGTTGAGTTATCTATGCAGTCTGCCAATGGAATCTATGACCAGGATGTTGACCGTAAGAACTTACAGGAAGAATATGATCAGTTAACAACTGAAATTGATCGTATTGCTAATACCACAACTTTCAATGGAACAAAACTTTTGAATGGTAATGGTTCAGCATCAACAACGATTACACTTCAGATTGGTGATACAGCAAGCACCAACAATATGTTAGGTGTAAAGATCAGCAGCATTGCAACTTCTGCAACAGGAATGTCAGGAATTGGTACTGCTAAGATCGATGGTGCTGATACTACCAATGCTGCAGCAACTGTATCTAAAGTTAAGGATGCTATCAACTATGTTTCCAGTATTCGTGGTAAGCTGGGTGCATACCAGAACCGTCTGGAGCACACAGTTAACAACTTAGGCGCAACCGCTGAGAACATGACTGCTGCAGAAAGCCGCATTCGTGACGTGGATATGGCAAAAGAGATGATGTCCTATACCAAGAACAATATTCTTGTTCAGGCTTCTCAGGCTATGCTGGCTCAGGCAAATCAGCTTCCACAGGGCGTATTACAGTTACTTCAGTAATTGCCGCATTTTAAGCTTACAATCCCCCGGAAAGATGATTTTTCGGGGGATTATTTTATCGAATTAGGAGGAGTTCTTATGAAACCGGTCATTCGTCTGTCCCAGTGCATGATTGTGAAGGATGAGGAAAAAAATATCAGGCAGGCTCTGAATTGGGGAAAAGGAATTGTCTGCGAGCAGATTGTGGTAGACACGGGGTCTACCGATAAGACAGTAGAAATAGCGGAAGCTATGGGAGCAAAGGTCTTTCATTTTCCATGGGAGCATGATTTTTCTGCCGCTAAAAACTTTGCTATTGAGCAGGCGAAAGGAAATTGGATTGCGTTTCTTGATGCAGATGAATATTTTTCAGATGAAGATGTGAGAAAGATATTACCAATGCTAAAAAGAGTGGAAAAGAATTCTACGCATCCTGCCCGCCCTCATGTGATACGGACTTTGCTGGTGAATTTGGATGACTCCGGGAATCGTATAAATACTGGTGTGCAGTATCGGATTTTCAGGAATATTCCAAAGCTTCGTTATCGAAGCAGGATTCATGAATATCTGGATTTAACCGATGGAAGTCAGCTTTTTTCCTGGGATGCCATGGAGACCCTTGCTGTATTCCATACCGGTTACGCAAGGGCAATATGCATAGAAAAAAAGAAAGAAGAGCGCAATATCTTCATGATACGAAAAGAACTGGAAAAAGATCCGGAAAATTCCATGATGTGGTCATATCTTGGAGACTCTCTTCTGGCAGATGAAAAGCTGGAGGAGGCAGAAGAAGCTTTTTTCCGTGCAACTGAGAACCCGGATGCTGTTATGGAGATAGATAGGAGAAATCTCAGCTTTGCCTTTTGGCTTAAGACAAAGTATATAAGGAATTCTGGCAGTGAAGAAGATTTTATGGAGGTTTACCAAAAAGCGAAAAAACGTGGATGTGATACTCCGGATGTGGACTATTGGGCAGGGCAATGGTTCTGCAGACAAGGGTCTGACGAAAAGACAAGGCTGTACTTTGAGCAGGCCCTTCAGCTACTGGATGAGTATAAGGGAAATGACCCTCTTGACATGTCTGGAAGACTTACCTTTGTATACCAGTGGCTCTTTTTCTTCTATGCAAAGTATAATCGTTCTTCTGAGATGATCCGGTACGGAGTGTTTACTTTAAGGGCAGAACCTTACGAGTTTTCTGTCTTGAAGGAGATATTGCTTCTTCTAAAAAGAGAGCCGGGAGAGGAAACGACTGCCTCCGCAACTTTTGGCTTTTTGTCAAAGTTATATGACCTTTCAATCTTCAAAAATAAAATTTTTCTGATAAAGGTATCAGAACAGGCGGCCTTTCCTGCATTGGAAAATAAGCTTTCTCTTTTGCTGTCAGAGCAGGAACGAGAGTTCGTTGCTAAATCAGGAGATATTTTTCGATGAGGTAGAGGAGTTATGTATCGATGGCTGGAAAATAAAACACATCATTGCATTGGCGCTTATGAACGTGGCTGATATAATGTGGACTTGTAAAGGATTGTGGATTGATCTTTTGCATGTAAGATGCATATACCGAAGTTCAAATAATCGCTTTAGTAGATGGTTTGCTGAATTATCTCATATCTACTTCATAGAGAGCTCAGAGTCTATGAAACAATGAGGGAATTAAAAAGTAAAATACAATTAAGGAAAAGACATGTTGGAAATTGGCGTACAATCCAGAGGAATCATCAGAGAAAGTGTAATAGAAGTAGGATATAAGAAAATCAAACAGGCTGGAATCACTTGCGTGGATTACAATATTGTGAGCCCTGAAGACAGTACAGAGAAACTTGAAGTCTCCTATTTTAGAAAACATAAGGAATGCGCGACGAGGCATGGAATACGTTTTTCTCAAGTACATGCACCTATATTAAAATATGAACTAAACAGACCGGATAAAATGGAATATATTCTGGAGGAAATGAAGAAAAGTATTGCCATATGCAGCATTCTCGGAAGCCCTTTTTTGGTAATGCACCCGTTGGAGCTGGCTTTTGAACTGGGAGGGGCAAAAGAGAAAAAAAATAACCTGGAATATTTTGGATCATTGACAGAAGACGCTAGACGTCATGATGTAATAATATGCATTGAAAATATGCCTTATCGAAGAGCTGGAAGGGTATGGGGAGGTGCTTGCTCGGAGGCTCGGAAGACAGTGGAATATATTGATATATTGAATAAGGAAGCTGGAGAACAACGTTTTGGGGCTTGTTTTGACGTAGGGCATGCCAATGTGCTTGGGAAAAATCTTAGGGAAGAAGTGAGGGCGCTTGGCTCTCATTTAAAAGTGTTGCATATTCACGATAATGATGGAGTGGCGGATTCTCACCAATTACCCTATAGCTTTTCAGATGCCACGACCGGGCTTTGTACTACGGATTGGAGCGGCTTTTTATTAGGGCTTAGAGAGATAAGTTTTGAGGGTGTGCTTAGCTTTGAAACTTACCGAAGTTTTACAAGTTTTCCGGGAGTACTTCAAGAGTCGCTGCTTCAGTTCCTTTACAGAATAGGAGTTAATTTTTCCCATGTCATATGTTTTAATCAACTTTTAGATCAGATGGGTTCTAAAAAAAAGATATTGTTTGGGGCGGGCAGAATGTTTGACGTATATATGGGTGAATATGGAAAGAAACATCCACCTGTTTTTGCTGTAGATAACAATGCTTGTATATGGGGAACTGAAAAGCTGGGGATTCCTATTTGCAATCCGGAAACCTTATTGGAGGTTCCGGAAGATGAGAGGATTGTAATTTTATGCAATGCTTATTATGAAGAAATAGCTAAACAATTAAATGATATGGGGATCAATCATTACGAATTGACAGAAGAAATAATTAGAATGAGCGGAAAACCGATTTAAATGTGGAAAAAAGCAATCAAAGGGAGAATCTATGTTGAAGATAGGAATACAGTCCCGGCTTCTATTAGGGGATAAAGCGAAAGAAAAGGATTTTCACAGGATAAGGGTCGCCGGTTTTGACTGTATCGATTTTAATCTTGACCGTTTTTTGCCTAATAACCTTATTTATCAGGGAAAAATAAATCATTTTTTCGATCAGCCAGAAGAAAAGCTATCTGCACATTTTGATGAGTACTACCGCATGGCAAAAAGAGAGGGATTGGAGTTTTCTCAGGCGCATGCTCCTTATCCTCTGTATGTGTATGGAAGAGAAGAAGACAAGGAATATTTACATATGGTAGTGGAGAAAAGTATTCTTGTCTGTGCTGCACTTCATGTGCCATATCTGGTCGTACATCCTTTTAAATTGTCTTATCCTTTGGGAAGAATAGAAGAATATAAGAAAAATATGGACTTTCTTCAAAGACTGATTCCTTCATGTAAGAGATACGGTGTAAAAATTTGTTTGGAAAATCTGTATGATTGTTTCGGGGGAAGAATCTGTGAAGGTGTATGCGCTGACCCATCTCAAGCAGCTGAATATGTGGATAAACTAAATCAAATAGCAGGGGAAGAGTGCTTTGCTTTTTGCTTTGACACAGGGCATGCCAATATCCTCGGTAAAAGTATGAAAGAGACGATCCTTACCTTGGGTAACAGAATACAGGCGCTTCACATTCACGATAATGATGGAATCCGTGACTTGCATCAATTGCCGTTTACTTTCACGAAAGAATTGGCTGGAGAAGTAAGCACAGATTGGAACGGTTTTTTACACGGGCTGAAAGAAATAGGATTCCATGGTGTGCTGAGCTTTGAGACCTTTGGGGCATTGAGGTGCTTTCCGGAAGAGTTACATGACAGTGTGCTTAGGCTGATTGCAGATATTGGTAGGTATTGGACAAAGCAGTTAGAGGAGGGAACAGGACGATAAAATGAAAAAGGTAATTACATATGGTTCTTTTGACTTATTTCATGAGGGACACTACAAGCTGCTTAAGAGGGCGAAAGCTTTGGGTGATTATTTGATTGTGGGAGTTACCACAGAACAATATGATGAATCCCGGGGAAAATTAAACGTAGTTGATTCCATTATAGACCGGATTGAAAATGTGAAAAAAACTGGATTTGCAGATAGAATTATAGTGGAAGACCACGTGGGGCAAAAAGTGGAGGATATTCATAAATACGGTGTGGATACCTTTGCCATTGGCTCAGATTGGACAGGTGAATTTGACTATCTAAAAGATTTTTGCGAGGTGGTGTATCTGGAACGAACAAAGGAAATATCCAGTACCTTAATAAGAAAACAAAAGTATCCCATTATTAAAATGGGAATCGTGGGAACCGGACGTATTGCAGCACGATTTATACCTGAAGCGAAGTTTGTCAGCGGTATTGAGGCGATCAGCGTTTATAATCCTCACAGGGAAAGTGCGGAACGGTTTGCTAAGCGTTTCGAGGTTCAGGCAAATTGGAAAAATTATGAAGATTTTTTAAATCCTTTAGATGCAGTATACATTGCTTCCTTACATCAAACACATTATGAATATGCAAAAGCAGCTTTAAGCCAGGGAAAGCATGTATTGTGTGAGAAGCCCATGGCCTTGTCTAAGGCGCAGGCGCAGGAACTGTTTGCTACTGCAAAAGATAATAACTGTTTACTTCTAGAGGCTATTAAAACAGCGTATTGCCCTGGGTTTGGTCAGCTTTTGGGAGTAGCGAGAAGTGGGATCATCGGTAACATTGTGGATGTGGAAGCCTGCTTTACCAGAATTGCGGATACGGATTCCAGGGAAAGTAAAGACCCCAGATTTGGAGGCGGCTTTCTGGAATTCGGGAACCATACAATGCTTCCTATCTTTAAACTGTTAGGAACGCAATATAAGAGCGTAAGTTTTGACAGTATAAAGAATGAGTGTGGTATTGATTTGTATACAAAAGCCTCTTTTTCTTTTGAGAGGGGGATGGCATTATCTAAAACCGGAGTTGCTGTAAAATCAGAGGGGCAGTTGATCATTGCAGGAACCAAGGGCTATATTCTTGCAGAGTCACCATGGTGGCTGACAAAATCCTTTGAAGTTCGTTTTGAAAATCCTTATAAGAAGGAACAGTATACAGCCAGGTTTTTAGGAGATGGCCTTCGTTATGAATTAAGTGAATTCGTTTCGCTGATTCACAATGGGGAGAGAAAGTCTTATAAATTCACAGAAGAAGAGTCCATTACTATGGCAGGAGTTGTGGAGAAATTTATGGTGACAAGACTATGAGGTATCAGACGAAAATATATGGTCATCGCGGAGCGAGCCAGTATGCGCCGGAAAATTCTATGGAAGCATTTCAGTTAGCTTACGATATGGGGGCAGATGGAATTGAATTTGATGTACAGATGACGAGGGATGGATATTTGGTAGTTACCCATGATGAGGAGATAAGCAGAGTATCTGATGGTATAGGATATGTGAAAGACTATTCCCTGGAAGAGCTAAGGGGGGTTCAATTCAACAAGACACACCCGGAATACGAGGGGGTTCAAATTCCTTTGCTGGAGGAAGTATTGGAACAGTTTGTACATAAAAGGTCTAAGGCGGATAATGAATTTTTATTTAATATAGAATTGAAGAATAACATATTTCCCTATGAGGGTATGGAAGAAAAAGTATTAAAAATAGTAAAAGAAAAAAAAGTACTTGGAAGAACATTATTTTCTTCTTTTTCACATGCGTCTATGTTGAAGCTTCGAGAAATAGAAGAGACGGCAAAGGTGGCTTTTCTTTATTGTGACGGTATCATAGATATTGGAAATTATGCAGAGAAGTACAAAATAAATACGGTTCATCCTGCATGGTACCTTTTGAATAGGAAAGATACCATTGAGGTGCTTCACGAAAGAGGAATCGAGATAAATATTTGGACTGTAAACAGCGGAAAAGAAATACGGCGTTTCTGTGATATGGGTGTGAATGGAATCATTACCAACAAACCTGAATTGGGAAGTGAGATAAGGGATGATAAGTAATTTATAGGAGGAGTGCTTGCTTTTAATATAATGGTTTAATTTTGTTGGAGTAGTCGACTAAGTAACAGATCGGGAAAATTACCATTTATAAGACTTTGGCGGGAATATATAGCCCAATGGATGCCGAGATGAGAGTATTAAAAGGTATGCTAATTTAAAAGTCAGCATAAGACTGTATTTGGATCATTGAAAATATGAAAATAATTTGGTTTGTAATTATAATGAATGGGATTCTAGAATGATAGATATAGAAAAGGTGCATAGCGTGTTTTGATAGAAGCGTAAATTGAATTGTAAAAATAGCGGGAATGACATTGAAATGCAGGAACACCGCATTGGAAGTATATAGATTTTTAGACATGAAGAGAGAGGAGTTCTAGGGGTGAAAAAATTAAGCAACGAAGAAAGATATATAAGAAAACGGAAAAGGAAATGCTATAGAACGAATCTTTTCTATCATTTGCTTCGGCTTTTCCCTATTAATAAGAAAAAGATTGTTTTTACAACGTTTGAAGGAGATGGGGGATATTGTTGTAACCCTCGTTACATAGCGGAAGAGTTACTGAAAAAGAATGAAAAATTTGATATTATCTGGTTAATCAATAACATGAATAAGCAGTTCCCGGTTGGTATTAAAAAGGTGAAAAATAGTTTTTTCAATAGGGCGTATCACTTAACAACGGCAAAAGTCTGGATAGACAACAGCAGAAAGGCATTTGGTACAGCTAAAAGAAAAAAACAGCTTTATATACAGACATGGCACGCAGGGCTGGGATTCAAACCTGTGGGAAAATTTCGGGGGAACCTTTTTCCACATATAGCTTATTTAGTGAGCGAATATGATTCAAAGCTTGCGGATTATGTCACTTCTAATTCCGAATGGTGTACGAAGTTATACCCTGAAATGCTTCTTTATAACGGAAATATTGTCAAGACGGGGTCACCGCGCTGTGATATCTTTATCAACAGGAGAGAAGAAATATATAAGCACATACGAGAGTGCTACCATATTCCACAAGACATAAAAATAGTTTTGTTTGCACCCACATTTAGAGGAGGAAGTCAGAAAGGAAAACGTCAGGTATTTACGGAGGAATCAACAATTGATTTTAGCCGGTTGGTAAATGCTCTGGAGCAGAAATTTGGGGGTATCTGGTTTGTGTTTCTGCGTCTGCATCCACAACTGGCAGCACATCTCAATCAGTTCCCATTAACAAATGGAGTAGAAAATATGATTGATGTGAGTCAGGCCGATGATATGAACGAACTGGCGGCGGCTTCTGATGTATTAATAACTGATTATTCCAGTTCAGCGTTTGATGTTATAAATATGTATATGCCTGTTTTCCTTTATGCGGATGATTTGGAGATATATACAGAGGAACGAGGTCGGCTGATGTGGGATATGTATTCTCTGCCATTTTCAGTGGCAAAGGATAATGATGAATTGGTTGAAAATATAATGGGATTCGACAATGAGGAATATAGAAGGAAAATTGATGAGTTTTTGCAGGAACATGGAGTGGTAGAGGACGGACATGCCAGTGAGAGAGTTGTAGGCTTAATAGAGAGGTTTATAAACAAGGATAAATAAAGATAAACCAGCGAGTGAGAAACTTGTAGTGTTAATAAGTTAATCTTTGATGATGATTCAAATATGAAATAATCATTTTACATAATAAGGAGAGTGGCTATGAATATTTTAGGAATATCAGCATTATATCATGATAGTGCAGCAGCCTTATGCTGTGAAGGAGAAATACTTGCTGCGGTCCAGGAAGAACGCTTTACGAGGAAGAAGGCGGATTCGTCCATACCAATCAACGCAATACAGTATTGTTTGGCACAGATGAAGGGAGAATTAGATGCTGTTATATACTATGATAATCCATTGCTTACATTAGACAGGTGGTTGCAAAATTGTATTGCTGTAAGTCCTGATAGTGATAAAATCATACAAAAATCTTTTGAATCTATATATGGACAGAAAATATGGATACATGAATTATTAAAAGAGGCAATAGGCGATCTTGGAAAAAAAGGTAATCTTTTAGTTTGTGAACATCATATGTCTCATGCAGCTTCCGCATTTTATCCTTCTCCATTTGAAGATGCTGCCATTTTAACACTGGATGGTGTTGGCGAGTGGGCAACATCTACTATAGGATTAGGTAAAGGCAAGGAAATAACCATTTTGGAACAGATGAATTATCCTAATTCTCTAGGTCTTTTATATAGTGCTATTACTTATTTTTGTGGTTTTAAGGTAAATTCAGGTGAGTATAAGCTAATGGGTCTGGCTCCATATGGAAATCCGATATATTATAATAAAATAATGGAAAACCTAATTTCTATGAATGAAGACGGATCTTTTCAGCTTAATACGGAATATTTTTCATTTATGAAAGATGTAGTAATGACTGGAGAAGCTTTTGAAGAATTATTTGAAATAAAACGACGTCAACCAGAAAGTATTATAACAAAGGAATATATGGATATAGCAGCCTCAATTCAAAAAGTAACGGAAGAAATTATCTTAAAAATGGCTAGGTATGCAAAAAAATTAACTAGCTCAAAAAATCTAACGTTGGCTGGCGGTACCGCTTTAAATTGTGTAGCAAATGGAAAATTATTAAAGGAAAAGATTTTTGAAAATATATGGGTACAACCGGCTGCAGGAGATGCAGGAGGTGCTTTAGGTGCAGCACTAGTTGGTACTTATCAATATTTTGGTTTGGATAGAAAAGTAGATAAAATTGATAGTCAAAAAGGATCCTACTTAGGTCCAGACTATAAAAATGATGAAATTAAGAAATATTTAGACAAAAATACCATTTGTTATCATTACATGGATAGCAAAAAATTGTTTGATTATACTGCTAAAGCATTGGTAGATGATAAAGTAATTGGTATATTTAACGGCAAGATGGAATTTGGACCGAGAGCTTTAGGGGCAAGAAGTATTATTGCTAATCCTATGTCAGAAAAAATGCAATCAAAATTAAATCTAAAAATAAAGTTTAGAGAATCATTTAGACCATTCGCCCCGGCAGTATTAGAAGAAAAAGTACAAGAATATTTTGAAATTGATGTGGCTAGCCCATATATGCTGTTTACGGCCCCGGTTGTAAATAAATTGAGAAAAAGAAAAAAGAATAATTTAGAAACAGAACTTATTAACTATGATAATAATATGTTGGGAATAATAAACCAAATACGTTCTACGATACCTGCTGTTACACATGTGGATTATAGTGCAAGAATTCAGACTGTTTCAAAAAAAACAAATCCATTTTTCCATCAAATTATAACAGAATTCCAGAAGCTTACAGGTTGTGGTATGGTGGTTAATACCTCTTTTAATGTCAGAGGAGAGCCAATAGTATGTACTCCTCATGATGCTTTCAAATGTTTTATGCGGACAGATATGGATATTTTGGTTTTGGAAAACTTCGTTTTGATTAAGGAGGAACAGCCTGAATTTGAGGAAAAAGAAGATTGGAGGAGTATGTATGAGCTTGATTAGGAATAAAACAGAAATACAATCAATTAAAGAGATTGCAGAAAGGCTGGCTGAAACGAAAGGTATCGAGATGCTTTGCTCACAAGTATTAGGTCAGAAATTGGAGCAAAGTACTTTTCATAAAAAGAATAATGAAATTAAAAAAATTATGGAATACTCGTTCGATACTCCTATTGAACTGCAATCATTACTTAATGGGCATTGGGATTTATTGCAAGAGCAAGAAATGAAACAATTTATTTCTGTCTCTACCATAAGTGCTTTTAAAAATAAGAAAATTGATTTAAAAAATGGAGGAGTTTCTCCTTATATTTATGAATTTTAAAGAGATTAGGAGTGATTCGCTTGGTGATAGAAGGATATTTTGATAATCCAATAGTCCGTTATATTAATGATGTTATATCTGTAAATCAAAATAAGAGAATTATCATTTATGGTTGCGGTTCAGCTGGATCAAGGATATATGCATACCTTACTGCAATTGGTTACGAAATTGCTTATTTTGTCGATATGGATGAAAAAAAACAAGGAAATCTATTTTTTGAAAGACCTGTAAAATCCCCCTATGATTTATTATATGAATCTGATAAGAGTCTGATTTTTCTGTGCATCATAGATAATGCTGCTTCTGCAATACAAATCTTAAAAAGTATTGGGTTGCAAGAAAATATTGATTATTATAACATTATGAATTTTTGGGGAGGAAAAAAACGATACGATTTATACGATCCTATCTGTGGGTATTCAAGAAGAGGGGATTTGGATGGATTTAATATTAGGGGTGACCAGAAGAGCAAAAATATAATTGTCATACTAGGAGGAAGTACAACAGATGATGATTATTCGGTATTTACTCCTTGGGTTCAATATTTCTACGAAATGTTAAAAATAGAATATAATGATGATTTATTATTGTATAATGGAGCGGTTAGCGGATATGAGTCTTCTCAGGAACTTTTGAAATTTTTAAGAGATGTTATTTGGTTAGAACCTAGCATAGTTATCCAGTTTAATGGAGTTAATGAAGTGGATGTTGATAAAAAACATCCTTTAGTTAACAGATATCTGCAATATATTTGTAGAAACACGTTTAGTAATATAATAGATAGCGATGTTGCCAACGCTCCTAAAATGGGATTAAGAAGTGCTGATAATTTAGAACTTTCTTTTGGCTTAGAGGTTAATGCCGAAAAGCATCAGAACTGGATGATAAATATGAGAGTTATGGGTGCTGTTTGTCGTGAGTTTGGTATCAAATACTATGGAATACTTCAACCAACTAGTATGTTTGGTGAACATAAGGATAAATGTATTAAGAAGATTAATAAAATACAAATGAAATATGGAAACAGCAAGTTAGAAGAACGTAGAGAATTCTATAAAAATGTTAATCATAATTGGAAACAGGTAGACTTTTTATATAATTTTAGTCGTATCTTTGATAACGTTGAAGGGGCATTATATTTTGATGAAGTTCATTATACAGAGAAAGCAAATAAGATAATAGCTGAAACAATTTTTGATTTATTAAGTAAAGATATTGTGAGGAAATAAAGAGATGAATAAGATATCGTTAATAATACCTGTTTATAATACTGCTGAGTATCTACCCAGATGTTTGGATAGTGCTCTTAACCAAACCTACAAAAACATGGAATATTTATGCATTGATGATGGTTCTACAGATGGCAGCGAAAGAATTTTGGATGAATATGCTGCAATGGATGAACGGATAAAAGTAGTACATAAAAAAAATGGCGGTGAAAGCAGCGCAAGAAATGTGGGATTAGAAATGGCTACAGGTGATTACATAGGATTTATGGATTGTGATGACTGGATAGAAAAAGATATGTATGAAACGTTGTTAAAAATTCAACAAGAAACAAAGGTAGATATGGTAGCTTCTGGGTATTTTGAAGAAGTAAATGGTAAATGTATCGAAATGAAGAACCAATTATTCATAAAGGATGAAATATTTGGGAGAAATAAATTATTTCAATATATTTACATGCGAGATTATTATAAAGCATTTTCAGCAAATTTGTGGTGTAAGCTTTTTAACAAGAAAGTTTTTTTTAATGGATGTGAAAAAATAATTTTTGATGAAGAGCAGAAGCTGGGAGGAGACATTTTATTTTTTGCACAACTGGCTGCAAATTGTAAAAGTATATATTATATTAATCGTAGTTTTTATCACTATAATATAAGATACAATTCAACTTGGCATGCAAAAAATTTGCCAGTACGTGTTCAGATATTTAGTGCTTATGAAAAATTATTAAATTTTGTTGAGCAAAACGAGATAGAACCAGAAATGTATATATGGATAAGACGTTTTTTTGCATATCATGCAAAATTAGTGGCAGAAATTGCCTTTGAGCAGAACAATAGAGAGGTTTTGCTTAACAGTCAAGAGATTATGGGAAAGTATAGAGAGGATTACATTAATACTAATAAAGAGTATCCCGATAGAATTAAGGAATTTGAAAAAGTAAAAAAGTTACATTTATAAAACTCAAATGGATATTCCAGAAAGGTATTTGATATGAAATGGATAAATAAAGGACACGAATTTGATAGCATATATGAAAGAATATGTGAAAAAGAAAAATATTTACTCTTTGGAGCGGGAGATTTAGGTATTAAAAGCTATCATATACTAAAGGAAGAAATAAACATTGTAGGATTTATAGATAATGATGAAAAAAAACGCTGCAGTTTAGAATATGATAAACCAGTAATCTCATTGGCGGAAGTAAAATGGGATGAGAAATTAGGTATTATTATAACACCGGGCCAGATGCAGCGAAGAAGTATATATAAGGAACTGTTATCCAAAGGATATCATAAGAATATAGATTTTTTCGATCTGGAAGAATTTTTAGGAATTTACTTTGTTTATAAATATAATAAAGTATATTTTTATAACATATCCTTTCTTCCCAGTACAGTATGCAATTTAAAATGTGAGGCATGTTTGAATTTTAATGCTTTAGCGAAGCATTATTATACCCGTGAATGGAATAATTTAATTAAAGATGTTGATATGTTTTTTTCTTGTGTTGATAATATATTACTATTTCATGTAAGTGGTGGAGAACCATTATTATATCCTCGGATTGCGGATCTTATTGATTACATAGATAAAAAGTATGGTAATAGAATATATCAGCTCCGTACTGTTACAAATGGTACGGTAATTCCTTCGGATCATATTTTAGAAAAGTTAAGTAAGTGTAATGTTGATATCACCGTGGATGATTATAGAGAAGCAGTTCCTCAGTATAATGATAATTTTGATGTGCTTATTCAGAAGCTTGAAAAATATGGTATATCTTATCATACATCTAAAGTGGATAGCTGGATTGATTTAGCGCCTTTAACGACAGATTATTCTAATTGGACGGATGTGCAGCTACGAGAACATTTTGATAATTGTTGTCATTCTTGGCAAGAATTGAGGGATGGAAAATTATTTAGCTGTAATTATGATTCATATGCAACCGTAGCAGGTATTAATGAAGAACAAGATGTAGAGGTTTTTGATTTAAAAACATATACAACAGAACAAAGCAAAGCGTTAATTGAATTTCGCCTTGGATATAATGAAAAGGGGTATACCAATTTGTGTAAGCACTGTAGAGGTTTTTTGACAGATGATAATATATCGGTCCCTCCGGCAAGGCAGGTAATCGGTACAGTATTGAATAAATTATAGTTCATACTTGTATTTGATTGAATGTAAAGAGGCAAAAACTAAACGTCTCATATAGAATGGAGGTATTATGAGAATAATTGTTTTTGGTATTGGAGCTTTTTTCATAAACCGACAAGACGTATTATTAAAGGAAGAAATTATTGCGTTTGTTGATAATGATAAAAATAAGTGGGATAAAATGTTTTATAATATTCCAATTATTTCTCCTTGCCATATAAAAGAATTCTCTTATGACAAGATTATTGTTATGAGTAGAGATAAGAAAAAGATAAAAATGCAATTGATGAATGAATTAGGAATTGATGAGATGTTTATAATGGATTTTGAAAAATATTGTGAACATTCTGTAAAAGAAAGAAAATTATGTGAACTGATAATGCATTACAAAAGAAATCATTTTTATTTAAGCAATAATACAAAAAGGATTCTTATTATTACTAATGAATTAACCTATAATGGAGGTTCATTAACTGCTTTTTATGCAGCTTTGGCTTTAACACAAAAAGGATTTAATGCTGTTATTGTTGCAAGGAAAGGGGAGGGGCGCTTAATTAATGAAATAATAAGTAAGGGCGTTACTGTATTCATCCAGGAGTTGGTAGATTATTGTACATGGGAACAAATATGCTGGATAGAGCAATTCGATTATGTTATTGTAAATACTCTTCAACAATGGAAAATTATAAAAGAATTAATTTGTAGAAAGCCTGTTTTCTGGTGGATTCATGAATCAAGAATTGAGTATGAATATCTAGATAAGGGGATTATAGAAAATACGGATAATATGAATATAGAAACATATGTTGTAAGCGATGTAGCGCTTCGTATATTTCGCCAATATTTTAATAAGATAAACGCAAATATACTACCTTACGGAATACCAGATAAAGGCCTTGGAAACACTCAGCTTACTATGAAGGACAAGGTAGTATTCGCTGTGATTGGACGCATTGAGTCCATTAAAGCACAAGATATTTTTTTGCGGGCGATTACTCAGCTCACCAAAGAAGAACTTAATGAGTCGGAGTTTTGGTTGATCGGTGCCTGCCCACCAGAAAATCAATATGGAATACCTGTCTTGAAACTAGTGGAAACAATACCAGAAGTTAAATGGTTAGGAGAATTGAGTCGTGAGGAAATTGAAAAGATATATAAAGACATTGATGTTGTAGTTGTTCCATCTCGTCAAGATTCACTGCCAATAGTGGTTACAGAAGCCTTTATGTATGGAAAAATTGGAATTGTCTCTAATGTAATAGGAACAGTAAAATATATAGAAGATAAAGAAAATGGACTTATTTTTGAAAGTGAAAACGTGACAGATTTGACAAGAAAAATGTCTTGGGTATTAAATAATAAGGATCAGTTAAATTCTATAAGTGGAAAAGCAAGACAAACATATGAAAAGTATTTTACTATGAAAGTCTTTGGCGATAGGCTTGAAACAATCATAGGAGATTTGCAGTAGAGCGAGGCCTAGTACCTGAACAGGTTTTCATATAATTATTGAAGAAAATAAAAAGGCAGAAGGGAAAAATATATGAAAATGGAGATGAAGAGAAAAATAATATTATGGGGGTGTGGTGAACGAGCTAAAAGATATATTGAATTTGAATATTTTAAAGAATGTGACATAGTAGCAATTATTGATACTTATCATATAGGAGAGTTGTTTGAGGGAATCCAGGTACACGGAGTAGAAAGTGTAAAGAAACTTATGAATCTAGCAGATTACTTAGTAATAGCTAGCACTTATTTTAGTGAAATATATAATACATGTTTAAAAATGGGATTACCTAGAGAAAAGTTGATTATTACTGATAATATACAAGAGAGTATATTTGGTAATAGCTTGGAATTAGTAAAAGATCTATCCTCTCAGCTATATAAGGAAATGTTATTAAATCAATATAAATTAATAAAAATTAATGAAAAAGATTCATTTGACAATAACAGACTGGTGGGTATGGGAAAATATTCAAAGATGGAGTATATGAATGACTATTTCCGATATAGAACATTTGAATATATTGCAGAAGAATTATTGGAAGAGAATATGGTTGGTGATGTGGCTGAACTAGGAGTTTTTAGGGGAACATTTTCTTCATTAATAAATGAAAAGTTCAGAGAACGTAAAATGTTTTTATTTGATACATTTGAGGGGTTCGATAAGGCAGAAGGTGAAAAAGAAATTGCACTTGGTAGGTGTGATGAAATATTTCTAAATTATCATACGAAAACTTCAGAGGAACAACTATTGTCGCAATTACCATACCCCGAGCATTGTGTAATCTGCAAAGGTTTATTTCCTGATTCTATTACAGTGGAAGCATATAATTCAAAATTTATATTTGTGTCTATCGATGTTGATTTTGAAGATTCTATTTATGCTGGATTAGATTTTTTTTATCCTAGATTAGTCGACAGAGGAGTAATTTATTTACATGATTATAATACGGCAAAATTGCATGGAGTAAAAAAAGCAGTAAAACGTTATGAACGTGATAATAATTTATTGATGAAAAGCATTCCTTTGGCAGATAGGGCAGGAACTTTGGTCATTATAAAATAACGGGGCTTAAAGAGTAGTAATTCGAAAAGTTCAATATTTGAAAATTATGTGTAGGAGCAGGAACTAATGAGAGACTTGTTAAGTGTCATTATTACGGCTTATAATGTAGGACAATATCTGGAACAATGTATTGACAGTGTTTTGATGCAAAGTTATAAAAATCTGGAAGTTATAATTGTTGATGATGGTTCAGAAGATAACAGCAGAATGATTTGCGACCAATTTGTATTCAAGGATTCCAGGGTAAAGATTATACATAAAAAAAATGAAGGAGTAATAAAGGCAAGATATGATGGAGTTAGAAATTCAAAGGGAGACTATGTAACATTTGTAGATGGTGATGATTGGATCGCAGCGGATATGTATGAGCGATTAATGAGAAGATTACTGGAGCATGATGCCGAATTCATATCATCAGGGATAATCAGATATTATTCAGAAAATGAAAAAAAGATAGATGTTGATCTAATAGAAGCTGGTTTTTATAATCATATTCAAATCAATGAAAAGTTACTTCCTAAAATGCTTTGGAATTTTAATTCTGAAAGTTTTGGTATGGATCCTTCCTTGTGCACCAAAATTTTTGTTAGAGAAAAGATATATCGTTTGATGAAAAAACTAATTCAAAAAAATTATATATTTCATTATGGTGAAGATGTAGCTATATTGTATCCGTATATTTTAAATATCAAATCCATGGTTGTCGTTGATGAACAATATTATTTTCATAGGCAAAGAAACCGAGATTTATTGGCAAGCTATATTATAGATGAGGAATATTTTGAAAAACTATTTATGTTGTACCAGCACTTGAAAGAGGTATTCTCCCACGCTTCTCTTGAACTGGGAAAACAGTTGGAATATTTTTATATGCATTCAGTAAGCATCAGAAAAAAATATTATAATGATATTACGGAAAAAGTTAAATACATTTTTCCGTTTGATAAGGTAAGTAAAGGAAGCAAAATCATTCTATATGGAGCCGGAGTAGTAGGAAGTACATATTTTCACCAGATAAAGAAAATTAATTATTGTGAAGTCATTTTATGGGTGGATAAAAACAGTCTGTCATATAGAAATAAAGGATATGAAATAAAAGATGTGGATGATATTTTAAATGTAGAATATGATTACATTGTTTTGTGTAACTCAGTTAAGAATATTTTTGATCAAATTAAGATAGAACTGATAAAAATGGGAGTTAGCGAAGCAAAGATAGTATAAGTTTACTAGGTGATAAGCAGTAAATATTTTACCGTTAGTATTGTTATGCCAGCTTATAAGGCTGAAAAGTATGTTAAATATAGTAAACAAAATATAAAATAAGGAATTTATGATGAAAGATATAAAAACGATTGCTATGTACTTACCACAGTTCCATAGGACACCTGTTAATGATCAGTGGTGGGGAGAAGGATTCACAGAATGGACAGCAGCAAAAGGTGCGGATAGGCTGTTCGAAGGGCATTACCAGCCAAGAGAGCCTTTAAACGATAATTATTATGATTTATTGCAGAAGAGAACTATGAAATGGCAAGCAGATTTAGCGTTAAAATATGGTTTGGATGGTTTTTGCTTTTACCATTATTACTTTAAGGATGGACGGAAGGTATTAGAAAAACCGGCAGAAAATTTATTGAATTGGAAAGATGTCGATATGCCTTTCTGTTTTTGTTGGGATAATACATCATGGGCACGGTCATGGAGTAAACTGGGAGATAAATTTACATGGTTTGAAAAAGAAAAGGAACGTTACCCCGAAGGGGATGGCATTTTATTAGAACAAAAATATGGGAGAGAGAAGGAATGGGAAGACCATTTTAAATATCTGCTTCCATTTTTTCAAGATAGCCGTTATATCAAAATAGACAATAAGCCTGTATTTTTAGTATACAAGACGGATGAGATGGCCTGTTTTACAGAAATGATTGATTACTGGAGAAAATTAGCTGAAAAAGAAAACCTGGGAGGTATTTTTGTTTTAGGAATAAATAGCAGTAAGGAAAAAATTGGAATGGATGGAGTCCTTTTTAGCGGTCCAGGTGCTTATTGGAATCCTATCATAAGTAGTAATCATTTAGAGTGTGAATATAAAAATGGTGTCAAATGCTTTGACTATAAAACCATATGGAATAATGTAATGATTGCTGGAGGGAAAAAAGGATTAAAAACGTATTTTGGGGGATTTGTAGATTATGATGATACGCCTAGAAGGGGAGGACAGGGAGTAGCTTTTATTAATACATCTGTTGAGATCTTTCAAGAATATCTTTATAAATTGGCTCAAAAGAATCTTTCACTTAAAAATGAATTCCTATTTATTAATGCTTTTAATGAATGGGGAGAGGGGATGTACCTTGAACCGGATAAGAAAAGAGGATATGCCTTTTTGGAAGCACTTAAATCCGTTAAGGAAAAATTAAGAGTAGATACTCAGGAGGAAAAAGTGGAATTAACATCGGTTGGGATAGTCGATAAAGGAATCCCCGGGAATATGGAAGATATAAACGCTGATTTGTGGAACCGATATAATAAGTTTAAAGAGTATTATTATTTGTTACATCGCTGGATGCAATTAAAGGAAGATAATATTAATCTTAGCAAGTATTTGATGAAGCATGGATATTATCAGATTGCCATTTATGGATTGGGTGTTATGGGCAAGCATTTTATGGAAGAATTGAAACAGACGGAAATTAGGGTATTATATGCCATTGATCAAAATACACAATTGGTATATCCAGGTATTGATATAAAAAGTGCGGCTGCTTGTTTACCTCAGGTTGATGCAATCGTTGTAACAGCGACGTTTGATTATGATGTAATTTGGACTAAGTTAAAAGAGATGGTAGATTACCCTGTAGTTTCACTGGCAGAAATATTGAATGAGATATGAGGTTCTTAGTATTATATTATTGGAGCATAAGAATCAATTTGATTTTTTATAAATGAAACATTAAATAAATATGAAGATGGGTGATATTATGAGAATAATAATATTTGGTACTGGTAAAATGTATGAACACTATAAGCATGAACTTTCTAAGCTTCCGATCATCGCTTTTTTAGATAACGATCCAAATAAGCAAGGAGCGGTTTTTGATGGTGTTATCATTGAATCTCCAGCCAACATTCATCAATATAGTTATGATTATATAGTTATAATGAGTATCCACCATAAGGAAATGAGGGAACAGCTATTACGTGAGGGAGTTTCAGATTCTCGTATTATCGATATAGAGCACAAAGGATTTTTAGAAAATCTATATGAAATAAAGTATTTCTGCAAGAAAAAAAGACAGAACAATAGAAAAAGTATCTTATTGTGTTCACACGACTTTTGCCTGACAGGGGCGCCTCTGGTACTTTATTATGCGGCATCCTTGCTTAAGGATTATTATAACGTTTCTGTTTTTTCAAAGTTGGATGGGCCATTAAAATACGATTTTCTGGAATTGGGTATTTCTGTTGTAATATGCAATGATATATCTGCTGACAATTTGGAGATATATAAATTTTTTGATGAATTTGATTTATTGTTTGTAAATACGCTTATATTTTCCTCCAATATAAATGAGATGGCAACATTGAATAAGCCAGTCTTGTGGTGGCTGCATGAGGATAAGGATGTTTATGACAGTTTAGGAATAAGTGGAATGAAGTATATATTGAATGAAAATATTTATCCTTATTCAGTCAGTACGTGTGTGGATACTGCATTTTATCAGAGTTATAATGCGGAAATAAAAAGGATGAGATACGGAATCCCTTATGAAAGCAATAAGTATGAGAGTAAGGTGGAAGGTAAGTTTATTTTTGCAATCATAGGATCTGTTGGGAAAAGGAAGGCACAGGAGATCTTTGTAGAAGCAACAAAAAAGATATCATCGGTTAAAAATTGCGTTGAATATTGGATAATCGGAGAGATTGGAGAACGTGATAGAAGACGGTTTGAAAAATTAAAAGATGTAAGAGTATTTGGTGGACTAAGTCATGAGCAGGTAATGGAACTATATTCAGATATTGATGTAATCGTATGTCCTTCTTTATATGACCCACTTCCTGTAGTATTGACGGAGGGAATGATGCTGAAGAAGGTATGCATTATGTCTGAATCGACAGGAACTGCCGAGATCGTAGAGCCTTATAAAAACGGTTTAATTTGCAAGTCAGGAGATGCTGATGATTTGGCAGAAAAGATGCTATGGGTTATTAATAATAAAGAGAAATTGTCTGATATTAGGGAAGGGGCATATCATATATATAAGGATTATTTTTCCTTAAATCAGTTTAAAAACAACTTGATGAATAATATAAATGATTTGTTGAGTATGGCAGGTAAGTAAGAATAATTCAATTTAACAGGGGGAAAAGATGGTAGGCGAAAAAATAATTGTCTTTGGCATGGGGAATATATTCCAAAGACGGTTAAAACAATTTGACTTTGCTAAAGTGATAGCTGTGACGGATAATCATGCTTTTGATAAGGGAGAGAAATATTTTGGTTTTCAGGTTATTCGACCTGAAGAAATTAGAACTTTGGAGTATGATTTTATTGTCATATGTACTGGATATATGATTGCTAAAGAAATATATGTTCAGCTTACCGAAACACTGCAAATACCGGAATCACAAATAATGAGTGAAAAAAGGTATTTTGAAGAAATACCTTGGGAACCAAGATCCCTATTGGAATCTTGTCGGAATTTTGGAATACATTCAATAGCGAATAGTAAGAAATATTTTTACTCTCATGGTATCTTAAGCAATACGAATGTCATGGGGGAAGAATTTACTGACATTACTTGGGAAAAAAGAGAAAAAAGTAAAGCTATTTTGCTTGGCGAAGTACGAGATGAAGCATCGTTAGAATGTATATTAGATAAATTTGAAGCGAAAAAGTACTCATATAAGAATATCTTTAAATTTTTGATATTTACAGTTAATAAATTTGGGCACGAACGCTTAAAAGTAAAAACCAGGGAGGGATATTTTACACATTATATAGGGGGATTAGATTTACAATTAGTAATTTTCCAAAAGCAAGAAGCAGTTTCAATTTATGTCGCTACCCATAAAGATTATAACGCACCTAATTCAGATATTTATGTCACTTTGTGGCTAGGGAGTAAACAAAACAATAATATTTCTTATCTTAAAGAAGATGGAGATAATATTTCTTATTTGAATCAGAAAATAAATGAATGCACAGGATTATATTGGATGTGGAAACATGCAAATGAGGAAATAGTGGGATTAAATCATTATAGGAGATTCTTTAAGCTGAGTAATGGGGAAAATCTTCTTTCTGAAAAAGAGGTAAGATTCTGTTTGGAAGAATATGATATAATAGTTGTTAACGCCACTAGTACCTATCCGATGACAATTAGCAAACATTTAGAAAGTTCAATGGATGTTAAAGCATTTAACAGAGCAAAACAATTAGTGATTAATGCGATTATGAAATGGCAACCTGATTATATTGAGAGCTTTATAGAAGTAATGGATGGATATGCATTTTTCCCGTGTAATATGTTCATTACAAAAAAAGAAGTGCTTGATAGATATTGCGAATGGCTTTTCTCAATTATTATTCCTGCAGCAGAGAATTTTGATGAAACTCCATATGATGATTATAGTAAAAGGGCAATTGGTTTCTTTGCAGAACGTCTATTGACGGTATGGCTTTATAAGCATGACTATTGTATTAAAGAATTACCTATATTATTGAATGATACTACCTTGGAAAAAGTATGCCAATGAGGAAAAGGGGAAGGTACTATGAAATTTAATATAATCATATGGGGAATTGGTGCAATATATAATAAGTATGTCAACACATTAAAGTATCTGGAATATAAAAATGAAATAGAAATAGTAGCAGCAACTGCAAAAGGTTACTCTTTTATAGATAGGATAGATGGATATCCGCTTATAGAAAAAAAACAAATTAGAGGTATTATCTTTGATTATTTAATAATTATGAGTAAAAAAGGGGAAAAGGAAATCATAAATGAAGCATTAGAGTTAGGAATCCCCAGAGAAAAAATATTACCATATAAAATTTTAGATATTCCTTGTTTTGATTTTTATGAATATATTAAATTAAAGAATAGCAGAATTAGTATAATATCAGATAACTGTTGGGGAGGTATTGCGTATGCTACTTTGGGCTTAGAATGCCTTTCTCCATTTAAGAACCTTTTTATAGCTGAGAGAGAATACCTTAAGTTGTTAAGTGATATCAGATATTATTTGGGATGTCCTTTTGAGCTATCAAAGTTTGCTATAGATATCAATAGTAAAGAGCAGTATCCAGTTATGCGTTTGGATGATGTAGAGGTACATTGTTGTCATGAAAAAGTTCCAGACAAGGCAAAGGAAAATTGGAATAGGAGGCTTGAAAAAATAAACTGGGACAATTTGTTTATAGCCATGTATACAGAAGATAAATCGATAGCAGAAGCATTTTTGGATATAGATTTTGAAAAAAAAATATGTTTTGTGCCGTTTGAGAGCCAATCGGATAATTTGATATATCTTCGGCAAACAGAAAATCAAAAGCATTTTTGGGAATGTGTGAATAATAATGGGAGTATTGGGAATGGGAGCTATGCTTATCATTTAGTGAAATTATTATTAAGAGAGAAGACCTTCTCAAGATGTATTATCAAAGGATAAATGTAAGAAAATCAGAGGAATAAATAATCAAGTGAAATGTGTGTTAGAATACAAAAGGGGAGCAGAAGAATATGCGTACATTTATCAAGAAACAGCTCATGGATCTACTGGATTCTATGGAGCAATTACAAAGAGCGTTACCCATGATAACGGATAAAGAACAAATAATCCAATTGCTTTCAGATAGTCAAGATGCAGCCATTGCGGTAGGAGAAGCGCTGGAAAAGGATTCATCAGATCATGAACGAATTGTCTCTCTTCTTGAAGAATACTGTGAAGAAGCTTTTTATCTGTCAGAATTGCAGGAAGAAACAAATTGCCAAGATAAGGTATCTATATTAGATGAACTTATAAATAGAGTAAAAGCTTTGCTGGCAGAGATTCCTTCCACTAATCATATAGTCTTTATGCCCTATAAGGCTTCTATGTGGGACAGTTTGGAGAGCATCTGGCGTGCCTGCAGAGAGGATGAGCAATGTGAATGTTATGTGATGCCCATACCTTATTACGAATTTAATTCAAAAATGAATAGATGGACATATCACTATGAAGGGGACCAGTTCCCGGAGGAAATTCCTGTTATCCACTACCATGACTATTCTTTGGAGCAGAATCAGCCTGATGTAGCTTATATCCATAATCCTTATGATGATTGCAATCTGATCACGAGAGTGGATCAGAAATTTTATTCTGAAGAACTGAAGAAGCATATTAGAAAATTGGTATATGTGCCCTACTATGTTACTTCCGGTTTTTTTGACAAGGAACACTTGGGGTTGCCTGTTTATCAGCACATGGATTATATGATAGTGCAGTCAGAATATGCTAAAGGATTTTGCTCGGGCATGTACTATTATGATAAAATCTTGCCTTTTGGATCCCCTAAGTTGGATCAGGTAATTAGGCTTTACAAGGAAGGTTCTGTTCTCCCTGAACACTGGAAGCCGCTGCTTAATGGGAAAAAGATATTGATGTTAAATACCAGCATCGGTTGTTTTTTGCAGGATGGAAGCATTTATCTGCAAAAAATCAAGAGTCTTTGCAAAACGATAAACATACAGAACAAAGTAGCACTAATATGGAGACCCCACCCTCTTCTGGAAGCAACTATCAAATCCATGAGGCCTCATTTGCTGGCTGAATACAATGGCTTGAAAGAATATTTTACTGAGAATATGATTGGCATATTGGATGAAACTCCTGATATATCAAGAGCAGTCGCAATATCCGATGGTTACATAGGTGAAGAGAGCAGTTCAGTAGTCAATCTTTTCGGGGCATTAGGAAAACCGATTTTTATTCTTGATAATCACATCATAAATGCTTTTACTGAGGAGGAGAAAAGAATCTTCCATATAACGGATATGGTAAAACATGGAGATCAGATATGGTTTACTACCAACCGTTATAATGCCCTTGTTTATATGGATGACAACGTGAGGCAAATGCATTATGTAGATCGTGTGAAGGAACAGCCCAAATGGTACGGCACATATCCGTTTCTCGCGGAGGCAGGAAATAGTTTTTTTCTTTCTCCGGGTGTTGCCGGACGTCCTGCAATATATGATACGGATTCCCAAAAGATGGAACTGATTGGGGAAGCGAATATGGATGAGAGCGCACTGTGCGGCCAAATTGTGACCTACGGCAATCAAGTATTTTATCTTCCTATGATAGATGATTATATTGCAGAGTATAATTCAGAAACAAGAGAATGGAAATATCATTCAGAATGTATACAAGAACTGAATAAAGAAAACGCCGCTGGGCGTGAAGTTACATTCCGATGTTCAGTATGCGGTAAAGACATATGGATCAGTGCTACCTATACTAATTGTATTCTGCGGTTTGACATGGAAGACGGAACATATGCGATCTGCCCTGTAGGAAATAAGGAAAATAGCTATTCGGGAATCATAGCAGAGGAACGTTACTTATGGCTTGCCGAGGTGAACAACGGCAATATTATCAGATGGGATAGACGTTCTGGAAAGGTCAAGACTTACCATATGCCAGAAGGTTTCCGTTCTTGGCCTGGAACAATACAGGGCAGGAGTTTGCCACATTTATCATTAATAGATATGGGTAAATGGGTGGTGTCTGTTCCGGGATACTCCAATTGCATGATAAAATTAAACAAAACAACAGGTGAAACCACTCTTTTGATCGAAGACTTCTGGAAGAAGGCAGAAGAAAAGGCGAACGGTTATAATCCGAAATTTTTCTTATCCAGCGACTTTGGTGCAAAAAAGGATCAGGATGTCATAATCGTACAGAGAAATTGTGACGATGCTGCAGCCATGATCCATGTAGAAAATGAAACATATGAAATGTTCTATCCCACCCTAACTGAAAATGATTATTCAAAACTGACAGAGGGTGAAGATGGCTTTGAAAAGATGGAAAAAAAGTCCGGCTTTTTCCGAAGAGAAAGCAGAATATTCTCATTTGAAGGCTTTTTGGAGGATCTGGTTCATGAAAGATTGAACGATGTCCGGGTAAGACAGCTTGAAGAATTATCAACACTGGCCGCTAATTTAGATGGTACTTGCGGTGAAAAGGTGCATGAATACATGATGGCTGTTTTGGATAATAAAGAGTAATCAGTATTTTTTATTTGGAGGCGACAATGAATGTTGATAAGATAATTTGGGACATGCCCAAAGGACTGCTTAACTGGTATAATTTCTTTTCGGAAGGAAAGGTTCTTTTTATTGGGGACAAGGAAAACAGCATCAAAGAGCTCTTAAAAGAAAAATGCAAGGAGGTTTCTTGCACTGATGAGACTACCTCTCTATGTGAAGCATTTATAAACCAAAATAGAGAAACCTTTGATTATATTGTCGTAATAGGTATGGCAGAGCGCCTTGCAGATCCGGTGCAGGCGCTTTCCCGATGGAGAGGGTTGTTAAAAAGCAGCGGAAGACTTCTTCTTGGTATGGATAACCGTCTGGGACTGCGGTATTTTTGTGGCGACAGAGACCCCTTTACCAACAGGAACTTTGATGGAATTGAGAATTACCGCAGAGTTTTGAAGGAGGATAGGAAGAATCTCAAGGGACGTAATTATTCCAAATATGAAATCTGCACTTTATTAGATTTGTCAGGGTGGACAGAGAGGAAATTCTATTCGGTTTTACCAAACTTGGAGCTGCCTCAGTTAGTTTATTCCGAAGACTATCTTCCTGTGGAAGAATTAGATATAAGGCTTTTTCCCATGTACCGTTACCCAGATACCGTATTTCTTGAAGAGGAGTATCTTTATAAGGACATCATTAAGAACGGTATGTTTCATGCAATGGCCAATTCTTTTTTAATAGAATGTTCAAAAGACAACACATTTGAGAATGTGGATCATGTGACTATTTCTATGGACCGGGGCAGGGAGAATGCCATGGCAACGATCATCAGGAATAATCATGTGGTAGAGAAGCGGGCCTTGTATGAGGAAGGAAAGCACAAGCTGCAACAAATCAAGGAAAATGAGGAGGATTTAAGGAGCCATGGGCTGAATGTTCTGGTGGGAGAATGCAATAATTATTCCTATCGAATGCCTTATGTATATGGTGAAACTGCATTGTCCCATCTTCGCAGGTTGGCGAAAGAAAATCTGGTATTGTTTAAAGAAGAAGTAGATAAGTTTCTAGGTTTTATACTACAGTCTTCGGAGCATATAGAGGCAGAAGAATCAGAGAAAGGGCTGGGGATTATTTTAAGAAAAGGGTACGTGGATTTGGTCCCTCTTAATTGCTTTTATGAAAATGGGAAATATATTTTTTACGATCAGGAATTTTATGAAGAAAATTATCCGGCCAACGCCATTATTCTTAGAGCAATTGAAATAATTTATGCAGGCGATCTGGAGATGGAGGCAATACTTCCAAGAAAATATTTTTATGAAAAGTATGGCTTGAACGATAATCTTGAGTTCTGGCATCGTATGGCTGCAGAATTTACATCTAAGCTAAGAAACCAAAGAGAATTAAGAAGCTTTAATGAAAAATTCCAGCGCAATATGGAGACCATTCACACAAACAGGCAGAGAATTAATTATTCTGTTTCAGAGTATCAAAGAATTTTTGTAGATATATTTCGAAATGCAGAGAAAAAGAAAATACTACTATTTGGTTCCGGTAATTTTACAAAGCGTTTTCTCGCACAATTTCAAAAACAATATGAGATTTATGCTATTGTTGATAATAATCAGTCTAAATGGGGAAGCAGGCTGGAAGGGATCGAGATTCTGTCTCCTCAAATCATTGAAGATATACCAAAAGAGGAGCGCAGAATTATTATATGCATTAAGAACTATGTTGCCATTGTACACCAGTTACAGCAAATGGGAGTAGAAGATTATTGCATCTATGATACAAACGCAGAATATCCTAGAAAACCGGAAATGATACCGGCTCTTTCCAAAGCGAAAGATTCACTGCCCAAAAAGTACCATACCGGTTATATTGCAGGTGTATTTGACTTGTTTCATATTGGACATCTGAATATGTTCAAGAGGGCAAAAGAGCAATGTGATTATCTGATTGTGGGCGTAGTGACGGATGAAGGTGTCAGGAAATATAAAAAAACGGAGCCATATATCCCGTTTCATGAAAGAATAGAGTTAGTCCGTACCTGTAAATATGTAGATGAAGCAGTTGAAATTCCACTCCACTATGGTGGAACCAAGGATGCTTATCGATTGTATCACTTCGACTGCCAGTTCTCAGGAAGTGATTATAAGGATAATCCCGACTGGCTAGGAGAGAAAACATTTCTGGAAAAACAGGGAGCTGACCTGGTGTTTTTTCCATATACAGAAGGGACAAGCTCTACCAAAATAAAGAGTATAATTGAAAGGTCTTTGCTGTAAATATAATATCCTGATTTTGGATAATCGTCCTGTTCTGGTAACAGAACGATCATTGCCAAAATCAGGATTTTTTCATTTGTATCACTTTCTTACGATATTAAGAAATTTTCCTTTCAACTTTCTTGACAAAATCTGTAAATAAATGTAGAATATAGTAAGAAAAATTACAGAAAAACAGGGAAAAACCAAAAAACCTGTCGAAATTTAACTGAAAAGGGGTAATTTTTTTGTAACCAAGGATAATTCCTTATAACCAAGGGGAATGAAAGTGAGGAACAATCGGATGAACGGTATATTTGGGAATAGCATTTCAATGGCTGAGAAAACTTTGGATTATCTGTGGTCAAAGCAGCAGGTAACGTTGAATAATATTGCTAATGGAGAAACCCCAGGCTATAAGGCCCGTTATGTTACATTTGAGGACGAATTCCGCAAACGTTTGCTGGCTGGAAGAGAGGGGACGTCAAAAGACATCGGGGAGGCCATAGGCAGTTCCAGACATTATATCCATGAAACAAGGGATGAATCAGCAAGAATGGACGGTAATAATGTCAACACGGATGTGGAGAATGTGGAACTGGCGAGGACAACGCTTCAGTATCAGTATCAGCTGAGCGCATTGAATAGTGAAATTAGCAGACTTCGTACAGTAATTAAAGGTTAAAACGGGAGGTATTTGAGATGGAGCAGATGTTTATAAGGCCTATGATCCCAGTGGAGTCCATTGGGAATATAGGAAGCGAAAAGAAAGTGACAACCGGACAGGATGGAGGTTCGGTGTTTCGTGATATATTTAACGAAGCTATTCAGAACGTAAGAACCACAGATGATGATTTGACGAAACAGGAATACCTGCTGTCAACAGGTCAGATTGACGATGCACATACCGTGCCGGCAGCAGCGGCAAAAGCCCAGTTATCTGTAGAACTCTTATCATCTCTTAGGAATAAGGCACTGGAAGCCTACAATGAGATTATAAGAATCAGCGTTTAAGTAGATAACAGGGCGGACGGTAGCGATGGAAAAGATAAAGGAACTTTTAGAAAAACTGAATGATAAAGTAAAAAAAGCCATAATCATCGGCGCTGTTGGCGTGGTGGTGGTGGTGGGAGCAATTGTGATTGCGCTGTCCATGCGGGAGAAGCCATACGAGGTGATGTTCCCAAGTGTCAGCAGCGAAGAAGCCAAACAGATCATTGGAAAATTACAGGAAGACGGAATTGATTATCAGTATCAAAACGGTGACATTCTGGTACCTACGCCCCAGCTGGATACTACCAGAGCAAAGTTGGTTTCGGAAGGATATCCGAAAAGTGGTTTTACATATGATGTATTCAGAAATAATGTAAATTTGATGACTACGGATTCAGACCGGAGAAGGTTTGAACTTTATGATCTGGAAACCAGAATCGGTTCCACAATTAAGGTCTTTGATGGCGTGCAGGAGGCATATGTAACCTTAGCTTTGGGAGAACCTTCCAAATATGCACTGTCTGATGACAAGACACAGGAACCCAGCGCCCAGGCTGTTGTGGTTATGAAAGATGGAGGATCTCCGACAGAGGAGCAGGCAAAGTCCATCCAGCTTCTTATATCCAGAAGTATCCCTGGATTGGTTATTGACAATGTCTCTGTATTTGACGGAAACGGACGGGAAGTTACCACTGGTTCCGATGATGAGGACATCAACACCGGCAAGGCTGGAGAAGAAATCACAAGGCTGATCGAAGACCAGATTTCAGCAAAGGTATTAAATGTCCTAGGCCCTGTATACGGAAACGGCAATGTCCGGGTATCTGTAAAAGGCACGGTCAATATGGAAAAGCTGATTCGGGAGAGCATTGTATACAACACACCCGAAAAGATAGATGAACAAGATAAGACAGGTCTTACTTCCGAAGAATCCATATTCAAGGAATATTCCGGAAGTGGGCAGAATGCTTCCGGTGTGGCCGGCTCAGAGGCCAATGCAGACATTCCGCAGTATAATGCGGGTGGAACGGCTGAAGAGAATGCATATGGCTCCAGCAGCCTTACCAGAAAATATCTATTAAACCAGATAAAAGAACAGGGTCAAGTCAATCCTGGAGCTTTGGAAAACCTGACTGTTTCCGTAGTGGTAAATGGGACAGGATTCGGAAGCATGACGATTGACGACATACGGGATCTGGCTGGAAATGCGGCTGGAATCCCTCAGGCAGATCGTGCGGAAAAGATAACTGCCGTGGCGGCGCCATTCTATA
>POVV01000305.1_pt1 | contig 36381 bp, 26 predicted proteins | sample 1560271 | NCBI WGS metagenome assembly POVV01 (sample SAMN08337232, study PRJNA429181) | Bioreactor metagenome, whole genome shotgun sequencing project. | biome: cows' rumen and soil; feature: anaerobic; isolation source: anaerobic chemostat enrichment culture, galacturonate as sole carbon... | reverse complement strand
TGCGATCCGGTAAGAATCACCGGTTTGCTCAGGTTCTCGAGCATAAAGCTTAAGGCAGATGCTGTATAGGCCATTGTATCGGTACCATGAAGGATGACAAAGCCGTCAACATGGTCATAATGCGAGTCGATAATTTCTACTAATTTGGCCCAATAGCGGGGTTCCATGTCTGAGGAGTCAATCGGCGGATCGAACTGTTCGGCAGATAAATGGCAGTTAAATCTTTTTAGTTCCGGCACGTACTTCAGCAGTCGTTCAAAGTTGAAGTTTTCTAAAGCACCGGTTTCCGGGTTTTCTATCATTCCGATAGTTCCACCGGTATAGATTAACAAAACGGAGGGTGTAGCTGCTATCATAAGTTGATTTTTTTGTTAATTCAGCAGCAAAGATACAAAAATTAGTGGTTAACGGAAAATGGTCATTGATTAATTTTTTACGAATTCACCAACGATTACTTTCAATTAACCACAAATAGGCTTATTTCCCAATCATTGTTTTTAACTGTAGAATGGCTTTTTCGGCACATTTTTCTTCTTCGAGCAGAGTAACGAATCGGCTGCCGATGATAGCCCCCGATGCATACTCACAAGCAGCAGTGAAGGTTTCTCTGTTGGATATGCCGAAACCTATCATGAGCGGGTTCTTTAAGTTCATCTCCGCAATCTTTTTAAAGTAATTACGTTTTTGCAAACTGAAGTCCTGTTGTGCTCCTGTAGTTGCTGCCGAAGAAACCATGTAGATAAATCCATCGGTATGTGCATCAATCTGTCGGATACGCTCTTCGCTTGTTTCGGGAGTGATGAGCATAATCACTTTAACGTCATAGCGTTCGGCTATGGGGCGATATGTCTCCTGATAGTCTTTAAAAGGCAGATCGGGGATGATTACCCCATCTATGCCGCAGTTATGGCACTCTTTGCAGAAGTTTTCGAAGCCAAATTGCATGATTGGATTAAGGTAGCCCATTAGAACGAGTGGGATGCTAACCTCCGCACGAATGTCGGCCAGTTGACTGAAAAGGAGTTTAAGAGACATTCCATTGCGCAATGCTTGATTGGCAGCTTGCTGAATGACGACTCCATCGGCCATTGGATCACTGAAAGGGATGCCTATCTCAATCATATTTACACCGTGACGTTCCAAACTGCGGATGACGTCGGTTGTTCCCTCCAGTGTAGGAGCACCGGCGCAGAAATAGATCGATAGTAAATCTTTGGGTTGATTGCTAAATAATTGATTAATTCGATTCATGTATATATTCTTTTTTATTCGTTTCTATTTAAATCGGTAAGAAAAGCCTTGATGCGTGCTACATCCTTCAGTCCCGGTCGAAGCTCGAATCGGCTGTTGATGTCGAATCCGGCCAAAAGCGGATGCTGAAACACATTCAACGCAGGGGCACTGAATGCATGAATGCCCCCACTTAGCAGAAAAGGAGTAATGCCCCGATAGTCCTTTAGTATTTCCCAGTCAAACTGTTCGCCCGATCCGCCGTACTGTTCGCATTTGGTGTCAAAAAGTACATAGTCACAGATTCCATCGTAGGCTTCGATGCCTTGCAAATCTTTACTTCGGGCAATGGAGAGTGCTTTGATCAGCTTAGCTCCGTTTGCTTTCAATGATTTGCAATACTCGGGAGACTCTTGCCCATGCAATTGTATATAGTTTAAATCATATCGGTCGGCATAGGCTCGTACGGTTTGCTTCTCTTCATTCACAAATACCCCAACGCGATGAGCTTGCGAAGGCATATAGCAGGGCAGCTCATCGACAAAACGGGGAGACTTGGGATAGAAGATAAATCCCATCATATCAATGCCCAGTGCCTCTACTGCTCTGATGTTCTCTGCTTCACGCATGCCGCATACTTTGATTAGTTTTTTCATAGGCTGCTTACCTCTTTTCTATTGAGTGGATAAACCGATGAAGCATCTCGCCGGGTTCATGGTTGCGCATAAATGTTTCGCCAATAAGAAAGCCTTTAAAACCGGCTTCCCGTAGTCGTATCACTGTTTCGGGCGATGATATGCCACTTTCGGATACCCATATCGACTCTTTCGGCAACAGTTCTGCCAACCGGAAGGAGTTTTCTATATCGGTATGGAAACTGCCTAGATTGCGATTGTTGATTCCGATCATATCCGTCTCTTTTGAGATATATGACAGCTCTTCCGAAGAATGAAGTTCGAGCAATACCTCCATACCCAACGCATGAGCCTGTGCGGTTAGTTCGTTACATTGTTCGGGAGATAGGGCAGCAGCAATCAGCAATACGGCATCGGCTCCGATAAGGCGTGCTTGATAAAGTTGGTAGGCGTCGATGATAAACTCTTTGCGGATGATGGGCAGATCGACCAAAGGACGAGCGGTGCGTATGTCGCGCAAAGATCCTCCGAAAAACTTCTCGTCTGTGAGAATAGAGAGAGCTGCCGCACCTGCTGTTGCATAGGCCGGTACAATCACTTCCGGAAGTGCCTCTTCCCGTATCCATCCTTTGGAGGGTGAGCGGCGTTTGAACTCCGCAATAATACCACTCTCCGAATGGGTCAATGCTTTTTTCATGGAACGAGTGGGAGGCAGATCGCCGAGGCTCTCCTGCAATTGTTCCAACGAGATGGTTTGCTTTTGAAACGCTACTTCGCAGCATTTATTGGCAATGATTTCTGATAATATATCTTTCATGTTAAAGAATGAGCATAGGGTGAAGGGGTTAAGAATTTAGTTCGATAAACCGTTTCAAAGTGCGTATGGCAGCACCACTGTCTAGTGACTCTTGAGCCAAGGCGATGCATGTTGCTATGGGTTTCTCCGGGCAGATTACCTGGATGGCAAAGGCCGCATTAGCTACTACCGCATTAGTCTGTGCGGGAGTGGCTGTGCCTTTCATCACGCGGTCGAAGATGGCAGCTGCCTCTTCAATGCTGTTGCCACCGTCGAGTGATGCTTCCGGGCAGCGTTCAAATCCTAAACTCTCCGGTGTATAGATTTTCTCATTTTTGCTTGTGGCTACTTTAAACTCACTGGTCAGTGATATCTCATCGTATCCGTCGAGGCTGTGCACCACGGCAAATTTCGTGTCACTTTCCTGAAACGTATAGCTGTACAAGCGGAGCAATGGCAGGTTATATACGCCCAGTAGTTGATACTTGGGCAGTGCCGGATTAACCAATGGACCCAGCATATTGAAGAACGTGCGAACTGCCAGTGATTTACGTACCGGAGCTACTGCCTTTAGTGCCGGATTGAAGAGTGGAGCATGTAGATAAGCGATGTTGCACTGCTCCATGGAGTGTCGTAATTGGTCTGTGTTGCTCGTAAATCGCACTCCGTGATGCTCCATTACATTGCTCGCACCGCTTACCGAGGTCGCTCCGTAATTGCCGTGCTTCACTACCGGAAATCCTGCTCCTGCCACTACAAAGCAGGCAGCGGTCGAGATATTGAACGTATTCTTGCTGTCGCCTCCTGTTCCTACAATGTCGATGGGAGAAAACTCACTCAAGTCTACCGGGATACGCATTTCGAGTAGTGCATCCCGAAAGCCGCAAAGCTCTTCTACCGAGATACTACGCATCAGGAATACGGTAATCAATGAGGCTACCTGTGCATCATTATACCGCCCTTGCGCAATGTTTTGTAAGATGGTGCGTGCTTCGTCGCGACCCAGATATTGGTGCTCGAAGAGCTTATGTAGAATTTGTTTCATAGGTTCAAAAAGTTTTGAATGATGATTTTGCCTTGCGGTGTTAATACCGATTCGGGGTGGAACTGGATACCATGCACGTCGAAGGTACGATGACGAAGCGCCATGATCTGTCCCTCGCGGCTGATGGCAGTCACTTCTAAACAGTCGGGGAAAGCTTCCTTATTCACCACCCACGAGTGATAACGACCGACCAATAGTTCGGCATCGAGCCCTGTAAAGAGTGCTTCGTCGCCACTAACGGCGATGGGAGTCTGTATGCCGTGGCACACCTCTTTCAGATTGGTGAGTTGTGCACCAAACGCCTCGCCTATGGCTTGATGCCCTAAGCATACGCCGAGGATGCTTTTGGTAGGTGCGTATCTTTTAATGAGAGGTAGCAATAATCCTGCTTCTTCGGGGATGCCCGGTCCTGGCGAAAGAATGATTTTATCGAAACCCTCTACGTCGTCCAGATCGATCTGATCGTTACGGACTACCACTACGTCGTTTGCACCCAATTCTCTGACTACATGCAGTAGGTTGTAGGTGAAAGAGTCGTAATTATCTACTAATAGTATCTTCATGACTTTAATTCTTTAATTGTTCGGCCAGGTCTATTGCCTTCTTCAGTGCTCCCAGCTTGTTGTTGACTTCCTGTAACTCATATTCATCTTGGCTGTGTGCTACAATGCCTCCGCCTGCCTGAAACCACAATTCGTTATTGCGGCTCACGAACGTACGAATCGTAATGGCTTGATTCAGTTCTCCGTTGAGACCGATGAATCCGATGCAACCTCCGTAAGCACCCCGGTTGTGTGGTTCTATTTCGCTGATCAGTTGCATGGCTCTTACCTTGGGGGCGCCGCTCAACGTACCGGCTGGAAAGGTATCGATGAAACTCTTCAGTGGATTGGCATCCTCGTTGAGTGTTCCGCTCACGCGGCTTACCAGATGAATCACGTGGCTGTAATACTGAGGCTCTTTGTAGAATACTACCTCTACGTTGTGGCAGTTTCGGCTCAGATCGTTGCGTGCCAGGTCTACCAGCATTACGTGTTCGGCATTCTCTTTTGGATCGGCCAGCAGTGCTTCGGTCAGTGCTTTATCTTTGAGGGCATCGCCTGTACGTCGGGTTGTTCCGGCAATAGGGTCGATGTATGCCTGGCTTCCTTCGATCTTACAATGGGTTTCGGGTGATGAACCGAAGATGCGATAGCCGCCAAAGTCAAAGTAGAACAGATAGGGCGAAGGGTTGATGCTGCGTAGTGCCCGGTACACCTTGAAATCATCACCGGCAAAGGGTTGAATAAAGCGGCGTGAGAGTACGATTTGAAAAACATCACCGCGTAAGCAATGTGCAATACCCCGACGCACGTTTGCTTTGTGTTGTTCGTCGCTGATGGTACTCGTTACTGGTGCGGTAGTAGTGAAGTTGTACGAAGCAAAGTTTCGGTTCTCAATGGCCGATTCCAGCTGGTTCAGTCCGCTTGTCTCTCCTTCGCCGAGCATCTCTACCAGTGTCAGTTCATTTTTAAAATGGTTGAACACGAGTACATACTTATATAATAGGTAGAGCAGGTCGGGTGCATCGTTCTGTTCGTCGTGGCTCTCTTTGACTGCGATGTGCTCGAAATACTTCACTGCATTGAATGTGGTATAGCCGTACAGACCGCATACCTTCTTGTTGTCACCTTCTACGCGAAAGCGGTTGATAAACGCATTCATTGCTTTCTCTACCGTAAACGTATCGGTAAGGGGTTCTTCCGTACAACTACCATCGGGCAGTGTAGTGGTGACCCGTCCGCTGTTTACTCCGATACTTGCCAATGGGCAGAGGGCGATGTACGACATTGAGTTCTCGCCTGCATGAAAGTCCGAGCTTTCCATCAATGCCGACTGCGGATACATATCGCGCACCTTAAGGTAAATGCTTACCGGTGTGTGCAAGTCGCCCAGCACCTGTTTGCTGTGTGTGGTATAGTGAATTGTTTTCATCCTTTTAGTTGTTTAAAAGATAAGTTTCGATATCCTTGTCTCCACGTCCCGATACGGTTAGTACCACTACATCGTCGGGCTTGAAGGTGAGTTTATTCAATGCACCCAGTGCATGAGCCGATTCGAGTGCAGGGATGATACCTTCGAGTTTGGTCAGTTCGTAGGCGGCAGCTATGGCTTCATCATCGTTCACAGCCACTACGGTTGCCCGTTGTTGGGCTGCCAAGTTGGCGTGTAGCGGACCGATACCCGGATAGTCCAATCCAGCCGAGATGGAGTAGGGCTCTTCGATTTGTCCGTCTTCGTTCTGCATTACAAACGTACGTGCACCGTGAATAATTCCCATCTTGCCCAATTGAATGGTAGCTGCGGTCATACCTGTTTCTATCCCTTTGCCACCCGCTTCGGCTAGTACGATGCGTACGCGTTCGTCATCCAGGTGGTGGTAGATGGTTCCTGCCGCATTGCTTCCTCCGCCTACGCAAGCAATCAGGTAGTCGGGATAGTCGCGTCCTTCCTTTTCAAGCAGCTGCTTTTTAATCTCTTCGCTGATAACCGATTGCAGGCGGGCTACCATGTCGGGATAGGGATGTGGTCCTACGGTCGATCCGATGATGTAGAACGTATCTGCCGGATGGCAGCACCAGTCGCGAATGGCTTCGTTGGTGGCATCTTTGAGAGTCATGTTGCCCGAAGTTACGGGAACTACTGTTGCTCCCAGCATTTTCATCTTCTCTACGTTGATGTGCTGTCGCTCTACATCGGTTTGCCCCATGTATACGATGCACTCCATGTTCATTAGTGCGCAAACCGTTGCAGTGGCTACCCCATGTTGTCCGGCGCCTGTTTCGGCTATGATGCGTGTCTTGCCCATGCGTCGTGCCAGCAGTATCTGTCCGATGGTGTTGTTTATTTTGTGTGCGCCGGTATGATTCAGATCCTCGCGTTTGAGATACATACGACAACCGTATTTCTCCGAAAGTCTGTGTGCCAGATATAAGGGCGAGGGTCGTCCCACATAGTCACGCAATAGTTGATTGAACTCCTGTTGAAAATCTTCACTGGCGAGTACGTTCAGATAGGTGCTTCTGAGTTCCTCCACACATTTATGCAATATTTCGGGAATATAAGCTCCCCCAAACTCTCCGTAATAACCATTCTCGTCTGCCTGATAACTCTTTTCTTTTGCTTGATAACTTTTCATGATGCTATATGATTTTTAATTTATTTCGCGATGTAACATAACGGAAAGAGCCCTGTCGCAGGATGCGACAGGGCTCTTTCTTATTCTATATCTTTAATTAGTATATATACACGAGCGCTGCTCCCTTACGACTGTAGGAGTTGTAAAGAGCGCCACCAATATGTATTTACTAATAGATTTCTCATTGTCTTGTTGTTGTTTAACGACGGCAAATATAAGCACTTTGTTTGAAACAGCAAGTCTTTTCGTTCTTTTTTTATTTTTTTTATTTTAAAACTTTTTAGCCGCTTTACTGTTTGTATATACATATACATCGAATTACTAACAACAAAAATCATATGAAACAGAGAAAAGTATTAGTGTTTATCGGCGCAGTTATTCTTAGTTTGTTATTACTTTATTGGCTTTTTATAGCCGAAGACATGAGCGCCTGGATTTCTTAATCGTGCGTATTATTTGAGGTAAAAGTTTAAAAGATAGGTATTGTTTGAAGTAAACCCATTGGCTTTCGGCTGAAAGATGATGGGTTTCTTTTATATCTGTACAAAAACATGTATATTCGCAAAACTATAAAGGGGTTTCCCATAAAAATAAGACGTTATGAAAACAATGAATTATTCGCTTGTTCGCACCATCTGTTCGCTTATTATCGGCTTGGTGCTTGTGTTCTGGCCCGATGTGGCTACCCAGTATATTACCATTACCATTGGTGTATTGTTCCTCATTCCGGGAATCATCTCGTTGATTGGCTATTTCACCGTTAAGCCCTCTGCCGGTAAGTCGGTTCGCTTTCCTATTGAGGGAATAGGAAGTTTACTGTTTGGTTTGTGGCTTGTGGCTATGCCCGATTTCTTTGCCAACGTATTGATGTTTCTGTTGGGCTTTCTGCTTATGATGGGTGGTATTCAGCAAATTGCTGCATTATCTATGGCTCGTCGTTGGTCTACCGTTCCTACGGGATTTTATGTGTTACCTGTTCTTATTCTTGTTACAGGCCTTATTACTTTGTTTAACCCCGTCAGTGCACGTCATACCATACTTATTATCATCGGAGTTACCTGCTTGATTTATGCTCTTACAGAGCTTGTCAACTGGTTCAAGTTCTCACGTAAGCGTCCTGCTCATCCGTCAAAGGGGCATATTGAGGATGCCGAAATCATCGATCCCGATTAATCCTCATTCCTCTCTTCGTCGCTCTCGATAATGCGTGAGAGATTAAACTTTTCGAGTGAGACGAAGGGAGATTTCCTTGTAGCACAAGTCTCTATTTGGCAGTGTTCGCAATGCTGTTTGTTGCACGGGTCGGAATGAATGGACACTTGTATACGTTCCGAAAACTGCGACACGAGTGTGGATCGCAAACTACAACAAGCATCGTGGCTTTCGACTACATTGTAATACCAAGGTAGTGTCAAGTCACAGTCAATATACAAATAACTTCCGTACTTTATAATTTTGGTGTTGTGCACATCGATCCAGTCTTTTTGTCGACGCTCCTCCATGCACTGTGCCATATCGTGCAGCAATTCGTCGTCGGCCTTATCGAGCAGGTTGGTGATTGTTTTGTATAAAATTCCCAACCCCGTAATAATAATGATCGATCCGAAGATTAGTGCCAATGCGCTATCAATCCAAGCAATCTTGGTATAGTAAAGCAATAATAAACCGATTACTAGTCCGATGGTCGAGTAGGTGTCTGATTGCAGGTGTTTGCCTCCCGCTACCAAGGCGATAGAGTGATGGCGTTTGCCAATCCGGATACTGTACCAACCCATGATATAATTCATGGCTCCTGCTACGGCTACTACGATAATACCCACATCCAACTTCTCGATTGTTGCCGGTTCGAACAGACGAAGAAAGCCCTCGTACACAATCAATCCACCGGCTATGGAAATAAGCAACCCTTCGATCGAGGCAGAAATCAATTCCATTTTGCCATGACCGAAGGGGTGGTCCTTGTCTTTGGGTTTTGCCGCCCATCGCAAGCTGTAAAGGCTGATAAAGCCCGCCGCCACGTTGACAATGCTCTCCATGGCGTCGGTTAGTATACCCACTGAATTTGTGAGGTAGAATGCCAGAAACTTGCCGCATAAGATAAGTACTCCGAAGATAACAATCCATCGCTGTACTTTCTGTTTTATAATATCTTCGCTCATAAAATGAATTTTAACCCGTTGGCGGAATTAATTTAAGTTGATAAATATGAGTAAAAAGTTGTACATGTCGCTGATTTTTAGTAACTTAGTGGTGATTAAAACATTAAGTTCAAACCATCGTATGTACAACCTTTATGCAAAATTCGTCAAAATACTTGAGATATGCAAGCAATTCTCTGAAAATCTCGTCAATGATTCGGGTAATGTTCCACGTCGTGGTCCTGTTCCCAAGTTTTCGGATTTGGAAGTGGTGGCGCTATCCCTGACGGCAGAGACCGAGAGCATTGATAGTGAGAAGTGGTTGTTCGACTATAAATTGCAAGAATACAAGGACAGCATTCCCAATCTCATATCAAGGAGACAGTTCAATGACCGCAGGAAGAAAACGTCAGGCCTGTGTGAGGAACTGCGCAAGCGGATTGCCATGGAAATGGATGGCGGAGAGGAACAATTCTTTGTTGACTCCAAGCCGATAGAGGTCTGTAGGGTTGCAAGAGGAAAACGTTGCAAGATGGGGCGTGCCGGCAATTTCTCGCAAGCTCCCGACTTCGGCTTCTGTGCTTCGCAGAACACGTATTATTTTGGTTATAAGTTACACGCTCTCTGTGGGTTAAGTGGAGTTATCCATTCCTATGATCTGTCAAAGGCAAGTGTGGCTGACCTCCATTATATGAAGGATGTAAAACATACTTATCACGACTGTAGCATCTATGGTGACAAAGGGTATATTGGAGCTGACGTACAGCTTGACTTGTTCGAAACCGCACACATAAGACTGGAGTGTCCGTATCGGCTCAACCAAAAGGATTGGAAACCGACATTCATTCCGTTTGCAAAGGCAAGAAAGAGGATTGAGACAATATTCTCACAACTTACAGACCAGTTCTTGGTCATCAGGAACTACGCGAAAATAACGAATGGTTTGTTTGCCAGAATCATTGGCAAAATTAGTGCACTTACCATTCTGCAATACGTAAACTTCATTAACGACAAGCCCATTGGCAGAATTAAGTATGCACTAAATTAATTCCGCCAACAGGTATTTTACAATAAACACTTGAAGTTATAAAGCGGCAAAGGTATACTAATTTTGCTGAATCTCACTCATTATCGGATGAATAAAAGCTCTCTGTATTTCGGCAATGTCCACATTTGATCGTCTACAATCAATTCCAGTTTGTCGATGTGATAGCGAATCTCTTCGAGCATCGGTACAATTTGATCGTGGTATATGATGGCTTTCTCGCGTTCACTTTCGATGCGGTTGGCTATCTTGCGAGCCTCTACCATGGCATCTACATGCTCTTTGATGAAAGTGGTGCGGTTGGCTATCTCCTCGATCAGTTCCAGGTTTTTGGACGATAATTGGTTGGCCTTCTCCTCTGCGAAGAGCTTCTTCATTTTGTATACATTGTTAATCAGGTCCGTTTGGTATTGGGTGGCTACGGGAATGATGTGATTCATCGCCAGATCGCCCAGTACACGTGCTTCGATCTGTATCTTTTTGGTATACATTTCCCATTTCACTTCGTTGCGTGCTTCCAGCTCCTTGCGGTTCAATACACCGGTGGTTTCGAACATGGCTATGGATTCCGGCTTCAGGTAGTTGTCGAAGATAACCGGTACGCTTGTTTCGCAATCCAATCCTCTTTTCAGAGCTTCCTCTTTCCATTCGTCGCTGTAGCCGTTTCCATCAAAATGTATGGCTTTACATTCGGTAATGTAGCCGCGTATCACTTCCAAAATGGCAGCCAGTTTAGGTTCGCCTTTGTCAATGCGTGCATCTACATCTTTCTTAAACTTCATTAGTTGTTCCGCTACGGCACTGTTGAGTGCGATCATGGCACAAGCGCAGTTGGCACCCGATCCTACGGCACGAAACTCAAAGCGATTGCCCGTAAAGGCGAAAGGAGAGGTGCGGTTGCGGTCGGTATTGTCGATCAGCAGTTCGGGTATTTGCGGAATATCCAACTTCATGCCTTGTTTGCCGCTGAGGCTTACCAGGTCGTCGGTTGTGCTCTCTTCGATATGCTTCAATACACGAGAGAGCTGCTTGCCCAGAAACGAGGAGATGATGGCCGGAGGAGCTTCGTTGGCACCCAAACGGTGTGCGTTGGTAGCGCTCGATATACTTGCTTTGAGCAAGCCGTTGTGTCGGTACACTGCCATCAGTGTGTTTACCACAAAAGTTACAAATCGTAGGTTGTCTTCGGCTGTTTTGCCCGGTCCCATGAGTTGGATGCCCGTGTCGGTTCCCATCGACCAGTTGTTGTGCTTGCCGCTACCGTTGATGCCCTTGAAGGGTTTCTCGTGCAGCAATACGCGGAAGCCATGACGACGTGCCACTTTGCGCATGACCGACATAATGAGCAGGTTATGATCGTTGGCCAAGTTGCACTCTTCGTAGATGGGTGCCAATTCAAATTGATTGGGTGCTACCTCATTGTGGCGCGTTTTGACAGGGATACCCAGCTTAAGCGATTCGATCTCCAGATCTTTCATGAAGGCTGCCACACGGGTGGGGATGGAGCCGAAATAATGATCGTCCAACTGCTGATTCTTGGCACTGTCGTGTCCCATCAGCGTGCGTCCGGTCAACAGAAGGTCGGGACGTGCTGCATACAAACCTTTGTCAACCAAGAAATATTCCTGTTCCCAACCCAGAAACACCACTACTTTTTTCACATCGGGGTTGAAGTAGTGACATACTTCTACCGCTGCTTTATCAACAGCACGAAGTGCCTTCAACAAGGGGGCTTTATAGTCGAGTGACTCGCCCGTATAGGCTATGAAAATAGTTGGAATGCAGAGCGTGTCGTCTACCAGAAAGGCAGGCGATGAGGGGTCCCATGCCGAATATCCGCGTGCTTCGAACGTATTGCGAATACCACCGTTGGGGAATGACGAAGCATCCGGTTCCTGCTGCACCAGTAGCTTGCCCGAAAACTCCTCCATCATACCTCCCTTACCGTCGTGCTCTACAAAGGCATCGTGCTTCTCGGCTGTGCCTTCGGTAAGTGGAGCAAACCAGTGGGTATAATGAGTAGCGCCCATCTCGATGGCCCACTTCTTCATTCCCTCGGCTACCTCATCGGCAATACTGCGATCGAGTGCGGCACCGTTGTCAATGGCGTCGATAAGTTGCGCATATACTTTGCTGGGCAGATACTTGAACATCTTTTCTTTGTTGAATACGTACTTGGCATAGTACTCCGACGGACGTTCTGCAGGCGTCACCACCTCGACTGCTTTCTTCTTGAAAGCGTCTTCTACTACTCTGAATCTAAGTTTTGACATAATACCTAAAATGATTGGTTATTAATACGATTGTTAAAGAGTTAATCCGAATACCATATACACCTTGTCATTGACCGGTGATGCGGTTACTTGCACAAAGATAGGCAGGGAGAAACTGTTGGTTATCTTCAGTTCCTTCGAGGCTTTGAGTGATAGATCGGTAAGCCCTTTTACCCGCTCTCCGGTGTGAAGATAGGAGGCTGTTGTGGCACCGATCGACGGGGTTAGGGTAATATCAGCCGGACAGGCGATATCGTACTCCGCACTAAAGTAAGTTGAGTAGCACTGCTTGCCCTCTTCGTTTCTATCACCTCCGGCAAACATGGTGGCTACCGATAGTGTTAAGGGCAATTTCTCGCCAAAATAGTAGCTTGCAGCTCCTTCAAAGTAGTGGCTGTTTTTGTAATTTCCATATGATTGGCTCTCGCCTGCCCACCAGTAATCTGTTACATTCAGGCTTAGTCCTCCGATGGTGTACCCCAATGTGATATCGATCTCTTTGGGTTCCAAATCGGTGACGCTGGTGCTTCCCCAGGCTGTTAGCGAGAATCCCTTATAAGCCATCCCCAGCGTTGGTTGAATCGAAGCACCCGAACCTTGATCGAATCCGCGCCAGATGTATTTGCTCACTACGTCGGCTCCTACCGATACCTCGAATGTATCTTGTGCCATGCCTATGAGGGGTACAAACAGAGCCGAAAGGGCTACTACTGCTACTTTTAGTGTTTTGTTCATTGATGTTTTCACTGTCTTTCTTACCTATATGATTAATTAGAAAATAATAATAAAGCGTTGTTCTACAGCCAGTTTTTGATGCGTCGCATGGCCTCTATGCAATTTGCACGTTCGCCAAAGGCGGTAAGACGTATGTATCCCTCACCACTTGGACCGAAACCTACGCCGGGAGTGCCTACCACATTGGCCTCATAGAGCATCTGCTCGAAGAATCGCCACGAAGGGGTGTTGTTTGGGGTTTTAACCCATATATATGGAGCATTTACGCCACCATATACTTCTAATCCTGCAGTCTCGAGTCCTTCTCTCATGATGCGGGCGTTGGTCATGTAATAGTCGATCGTTTCCTGAATCTGTTGTTGCCCCTCGGGCGAATAAATAGCCTCGGCTGCTCGCTGTGTGATGTACGATGCTCCGTTGAACTTGGTACATTGACGTCTGTTCCACAGCGCGTTTAATGACACCCGTTCGCCCGTCAGTGTAGCTCCTGTAAGCTCTTTGGGTACTACGGTATAGCCACAGCGTACACCCGTAAATCCGGCTGTTTTCGAGAAACTGCGAAACTCAATGGCGCATCGCTTCGCTCCTTTTATTTCGTAGATAGAGTGGGGCACATCCGGTTCTTGGATATACGCCTCGTAGGCTGCATCAAATAGAATCAACGTGTCATTGGCAAGTGCATAGTCTACCCATTTCTTTAATTCGGCTTTGGTTAGTGTAGTACCGGTAGGGTTGTTGGGGTAGCACAGATAAACGATATCAATGCGTTTTTTCGGTATTTCGGGGATGAAGTTATTCTCGCTTGTACAAGGCATATAGGTGATGTTGCTCCACTTGCCTGTATTGGGGTCGAGTATGCCCGAGCGTCCGCTCATAACGTTACTGTCGATGTAGACCGGATAGATGGGATCGGTTACTCCCACACTGTTGTCGTGGCGGAGTATATCGCCGATGTTGCCCGTATCGCTTTTTGCCCCATCATTTACGAAGACCTCGTTTACCGTCAAGGTGATACCTCGTGTGGCGTAATCCTTTTTAATGATCGCCTCTCTTAAAAAGTCGTATCCCTGTTCGGGTCCGTATCCGTGAAAGGTGCTTGCAGCAGCCAGTTCCTCTACCGCTTTGTGCATGGCTTCGATGCAAGCCGGTGGCAGAGGACGTGTTACATCGCCAATACCCAGGCGAATGATCTCTTTCTGTGGGTGGGTTATCTTGAAGGTATTTATTTTTTTTGCGATGTCCGAGAACAGATAGCTTCCCGGTAGTTTTAGGAAATGTTCGTTTACTAATGCCATAATGCTTTTATTTTAAATGAATGACCCCTTCAAATACGTTGGTTGCCGGTCCGGTCATATATACGTGTCCGTTCTGTTCGTTCCATTCGATGGTGAGTGTGCCACCATCCATGATGATATCTGTTTTCCGTCCTGCCCGATGGCTTACTGCTGCTGCTACGGCAGTAGCACAAGCACCGGTTCCGCAGGCTTGAGTAATGCCCGATCCCCGTTCCCATACACGCATGCGGATTTTGTTATCGGGTAGTATCTGGGCAAACTCCACATTAATTCGTTGCGGAAACAGCGGATGGTTCTCCAACTTTGGTCCGATGTCTTCAAGGTTTACCTGCGCTATGTCTTCGACAAAGAGCACTATATGAGGGTTTCCCATGGAGACGTGGATTGCTCCGGTAGGATAACCCCCTCCCAGATCTACGTCCACAATCTCCGATGGTTCGCCCATATCCACTGTAACAGCGGTCACCTCGTTATTTTTCGTTTGCAGCTTTAACAACTTGATGCCCGAGCGTGTTTCCAGTGAGATTTCCGTTTTTTCCGTTAATCCGTGTTCATAAAGATATTTTCCGATGCAGCGGCTGGCGTTTCCACACATCATGGCCTCCGAGCCATCTGCGTTAAAGATTCGCATGGCAAAATCGGCACAGTCCGAGGGCTCTATCAGTACCAGTCCGTCGCTCCCTATTCCGGTATGCTGAGCACTCCAAAGAATGGCTGCCTCTTCGGGATTTTCGATCGGATAGAGGCTCGTGTCTACATAGATGTAGTCGTTGCCCGCTCCGTGCATTTTGGTAAATGGTATTTTTTTTGCCATTTTGTCTTTATATTAAGGTTGATTAGTTTCCTTTTGTTATATTACAATGCAAATATACTTACTTTTGTTTGTTTTTTGATAATTTTCTATATCTTTTTTCTATAAATTGATTAAAACTTTCAGTTTATGAAAAAAAAGGCCCTTCAACTTACATATTGAAACCATACAGAGGTTTCATTTGTTCAATATATATCACTAAAAACAATAGATATGACAAGTCAAGTAGAGGTATTAAAGAATGCGTTAGAAACCAGCCATTTAGTTCTGGTAGAGTTCTATACAAATAGTCAAACGCGCAACGCATGGTTATCATCGGTGATAGAGGCTTACAATCGGCAAACTTCCAAGCATATTTCCGTGGTTTCGGTTGATATGAATGTAGATGAGGCTTTGGCCGAGTCTTACCGGGTGTCAATGGCTCCCGCTTTTTTGCTCTTATTGAGAAAGAAGGAGTTGTGGCGTAGGTTGGGTAAGCTTACGGTCGATGAACTGCAAGAGGTGTTAAGTGAGTTTTAATCTTCTTGCTGAGCAATGCGTATTTGGAGAGTGAAGTTGCTTAATACACAAGTTCTCCTCTGAAAACGAAACGGATGGTTAAGTAAGCGGGTTACTTTTCCGAACCAATAAATAATCGGATGAATATGGACTGTTGATTGCTTAAATGGTTGTATATTAGCAGTGAGTCGATTCCTTTTTTAAATGTGCGAACATACAACTTTTCCTTGTTTAAAGAACTAGTATATTAACGCATTGTTAAGTACGTACTGTTGGTATTAAAGAATATATATTCATTCCTATCAAAAGTACGTACTTTTGCATAGAAGAAAATACAAAATAGGGAAGGAGGTTAACATTGTTAAAATTCTGAAGGTATAGGCATAAAAAAAGCCCATCTTCCCAGACGAGCAATCTTTGTTAACCTTAAATCTAATACTATGAAAAACACATTGCAAAGGTAGGCACTTTCTCGAAACCTGCAAATTTGTGTGTCGTTTTACTGTTCTTTATAACATGCTTTAATAAAAGAAATAGTCTTGTTAACAAATATGCTTTGCTTGCTGCTTTTAAATAGGCTATCTTTGCAACCATAAACGATGAAACACCTATACTTGAATATCATTAAATGGTTTCTGCCCTTCTTATTTATCTTCTACATGGCAGGAATCACGTTGTTCACCCACTCTCATGTGGTGAACGGTGTTACCATTGTACACTCACATCCTTTTAAGAAAGATACCCCTCACGGGCATACCACTGTCGAGTTTCAGTTACTTCACTTCCTGAACCACGTAGTCAGCACCGATGCAGGAGTCTTTTTGTTCTCACTTGCCTTTGTGGCAACGCTGTTGTGCACGCTCTTATGGTGCTCGCAAGCTGTTTGTCACTACACCTCTTATCGGGGTGTTTTATGCCTCAGAGGACCTCCTGCCTATCGTTTTTAGTAAGAAATTATCTCAATTACACATTTAAAAACGATTTATAATGAAGATTTTTATAACAATCCTCATAGGGCTGTGCTATGCCCTAACGCCTGCTATGGCGGTTCATCCCGAGCTAAAAAGCTCTGACGCAAACATCATCGGACACGTGCTCGACAAGAAGAGCGGCGAACATTTGTCTTATATCACTATCGCTCTGAAAGGAACAACCATCGGTACCACGACCGATAACTCGGGGCATTACTTTCTTAAAAACCTACCCGAAGGTACTTTCGTGCTCGAGGTTAGTGCTGTTGGCTTCAAAACCCAGAGCCGGAAGATACAACTAAAGAAGGGTAAGACCCTCGAAGAGAATTTTGAACTCGAAGAAGACGCTATTGCGCTCGATGGAGTAGTGGTGTCGGCCAATCGTAGCGAAACCACTCGTCGCATGGCACCCACGCTGGTCAATGTGATGGATATGAAACTATTTGAGAATACCAATTCGGCTACGCTTTCGCAAGGACTCAACTTTCAGCCCGGAGTACGCGTGGAAACCAATTGCCAGAACTGTGGCTTCCAACAAGTGCGTATCAATGGGCTCGATGGGCCTTATACGCAGATATTGATCGATTCGCGTCCTATTTTCAGTGCACTCTCGGGCGTATATGGTCTTGAGCAGATTCCCGCTAATATGATTGAACGCGTAGAGGTGATGCGTGGAGGGGGCTCGGCACTTTTCGGTTCGTCTGCCATTGCCGGAACAATTAACATCATCACGAAAGAGCCGTTGCGCAATTCGGCACAGTTGGCACATACGCTGACCTCAATCGGAGGAAGTTCCTCGTTTGATAACAACACCTCGCTGAATGCTTCGCTGGTGACTGATAACAATCGTGCAGGGCTCTATCTCTTCGGACAAAACCGACACAGAGATGCATACGATCACAATGGTGACGGATATTCGGAAATGCCCAAACTGAAGAATCAAACCGTAGGCTTCCGGTCGTACCTGAAAACAAGCACCTACTCCAAACTTACGTTTGAGTATCACCATATGCAAGAGTTTCGCCGGGGAGGCAACTTGCTCAATCGTCCTCCACACGAGGCAGATATAGCCGAGCAGATAGAACACTCGATTAATGGAGGAGGATTGAAGTTCGACCTTTTCACCCCCAGCGAGAAACACCGTTGGAGTGCTTATACTTCGATGCAACATACCGACCGAGACAGTTACTACGGAAGCAAGAAAGACCCGAATGCCTATGGAAAAACAACCGACCTGACCTACGTGCTCGGCTCGCAATACGTGTATCACTTTGATCGTTGTCTCTTCATGCCTGCCGATCTGACGAGTGGGGTGGAGTACAACCAAGATGATCTGGAAGACGATATGTGGGGCTACAACCGCTATACGCAACAAACGGTGCGCATTGGTAGTGCTTTTCTGCAAAATGAATGGAAGAACGAGAAGTGGAGTCTGCTGGTGGGTGGACGATTAGACAAGCATAATCTGATTCATCGTGCTATCTTCAGTCCGCGTGCCAACCTACGCTTCAATCCAACCAAAGACATCAATCTGCGTCTGAGCTATTCTTCGGGATTTCGTGCTCCACAGGCCTTTGATGAGGATCTGCATATCGAAAATGTAGGAGGAACGGTATCGATGATCGAACGTGCCAAGAACCTCAAAGAAGAAAAATCACAAAGCTTCAGTGCTTCGGCCGATCTCTATCACCGTTTTGGGGCTTTTCAGGTTAATCTGTTGGCCGAGGGATTTTATACCCGCCTGTCGGATGTATTTGTACTCGAGGATATCGGCGAACGGGATGGAGTCTTGATTAAGGAGCGTCGTAATGGCTCGGGTGCCCGGGTGATGGGGTTAACCCTTGAGGGAAAGTTGGCTTACCTCTCGCTGTTTCAGTTGCAGGCAGGTGCTACCTTGCAACAGAGTCATTACGATGAACCCGAGAAATGGAGCAAAACCGCACCTGCTGAGAAGAAGATTTTCCGTACACCCAATACGTATGGCTATTTTACCGCTACTTATACACCGATCAAACCACTCTCTATCGCCTTGTCGGGTACTTATACGGGGGCGATGCTGGTGCCGCATAAGGCAGGTTATATAGCCGATGATGTGGCAGTGAGTACCCCCGACTTCTTTGATCTGGGAGTGAAGGTTGCCTATGATTTTAAACTCTACAAATCGATGGATTTGCAACTGAGTGCCGGGGTGCAGAATCTTTTCAATGCTTATCAGAGCGATTTTGATAAAGGGGTAGAACGCGATTCGGGCTATATCTATGGTCCGGCTAGTCCGCGTAGCTATTTTGCAGGGTTGCGTATAAGCTATTAATGATTCCTCATTCACGAAAAAAGGGGCTGTCTCAGTATTTTGAGACAGCCCCTTTTACTATGTATTCGATTTTTATTTGCTAAGTATTCCTTGCAGTACCACCGGTTCGTTGGTCGTAATGAAATCGATGTTGTTATCGATCAGCCACTGCATGTCTTTGGTATCGTTTACAGTCCATGCATTTGTCTTTAGTCCCAGTTCGCGGCACTCTTTGAGCCATTCGGGATTTTTGCGGAACACGCTATAATGATAATCTGGTCCTGCGCAGCCCATTTCTTTTAATTCGCGTGGAGTGAGCTTTCCATCGAGGTTAAACACCGGTGTACCCGCAGGTGCCAAACGTACGAACTCTTTAGTGGCATGTAGTGAGAAAGTGATGTATTCCATGCGATCTTCCAAACCAAATTTCTTCACCAAAGCGATAATCTCTTCGATTGCTTTCGTTTCACGCTCGGGAGTACTATGCCCTTTCAGCTCGAGTATGAGACGTGTTTTGAGCGGCTGTGCCACTTGCAGGTATTTGGCAAGTGTAGGCAGACGTTCGCCGTTATCGAGTTTGAGGGTGGTGAGTACAGTCGAGGTCGTTTTTTCCATGCTGTGCGACTGAAAGCTGGGATCGTGATTAACCACTAATTGTCCGTCGGCAGCCAACCAAACATCGAACTCGGAACCATAGCAACCTACCGAATCGGCTTTGATGAGGGCGGCAATGCTGTTTTGTGCCGAACCGTTTGTTTTCCAATAGCCGCGGTGAGCGATGACCTGAGTTTGCGCTAAAGCTCCGAGCGAAGCGAGGAAGAGGGTAGAGGTTAAAAGAACTTTTCTCATTTTCATAACAATCTTCATATTCGTTAGTAATAAATGCAAAGGTAGAAGAAATATATTGAAAATAAAAAAGAATCAATAGGCTTCTTCGTGAACTCCCTTGACGGCTCGTCCGCTCGGATCGTTTTGTCCTTGAAATGTAATATCCCATGCCAGTGCTTCGGCTGTAGAGCAGGCTACGCTTGGTACGCTTGGTACACTGGTAGCAGCACTATCACTCGGAAAGTGCTCGGCAAAGATACTACGATAGTAATACTCTTCTTTGCTCATCGGCGTGTTGATCGGGAAGCGTTGGGCGGCATGTGCCATCTGCTCATCGCTGACAGCTTGTGCGGTAACCCTTTTGAGCGTGTCGATCCAGTTGTAACCAACACCGTCGCTGAATTGTTCTTTTTGTCGCCATGCCACACTGTGAGGCAGCTTGTCGGCAAAGGCTTCGCGCAACACCTTCTTCTCAATCTCTTTACCTGTACAGCGTTTCACTTCGGGATCGAGGCGCATGGCTACATCGAGGAACTCTTTGTCGAGAAACGGTACCCGTCCTTCGACACCCCAGGCCGATAGGCTTTTGTTGGCACGCAAACAGTCGTATAGGTGTAGCTTGGATAGCTTGCGTATCGTCTCCTCGTGAAAAGATTTTGCATCGGGTGCTTTGTGAAAGTAGAGGTATCCGCCGAATATCTCGTCGGCACCCTCGCCGCTGAGCACCATTTTAATACCCATTGACTTGATGACCCGTGCCAGCAAGTACATGGGAGTAGAGGCACGCACGGTTGTAACGTCGTAGGTTTCGATGTAGTAGATAACATCGCGGATAGCGTCCAGACCCTCTTGAATGGTGTAATGTATTTCGTGATGCACGGTGCCGATGTGCTGGGCTACTTCGCGTGCTTTGGCCAGATCGGGGGCATCTTTTAGTCCCACAGCAAAGGAGTGAAGCTGCGGCCACCAAGCATCACCGGTACCATCCGTCTCGATGCGGCGGGCGGCATACTCTTTGGCAATGGCTGATATCACAGACGAGTCGAGTCCGCCACTGAGCAACACTCCATAGGGTACATCGCTCATTAATTGGCGTTGCACGGCTTTTTCAAGTGCCTCTTTGAGCCGATCTGTGCCAACAGGATGTTGCTTTACCGCTTCGTAATCGGTCCAGTCGCGCTTATACCATCGCCTCATCTTTCCTTCCCGGCTGTGATAATAATGTCCGGGCAAGAAGGGCTCATAGCTTTCACACTGCCCCTCGAGGGCTTTCAGCTCGGAGGCAAAATAGAGGTGTCCTTCGGCATCACGACCGATATAGAGGGGAATCACTCCAATCGGATCTCGTGCGAGAAGAAATTCATCACGCTCTTCATCGTATAGAGCAAAGGCGAAGATTCCGTTCAGCTCTTCAAGAAAGTCGATGCCTTTGTCACGATAGAGTGCCAGAATAACTTCACAGTCCGATCCGGTTTGGAAATCGTACGTATCGGCATAGCGTTTACGTAGATCGCGATGATTGTATATCTCGCCATTTACGGCCAGTATTTGCTTACGGTTGGGCGAGTAAAGAGGTTGTCCGCCACTTTGAGGGTCGACAATTGAAAGTCGCTCGTGTGTAAGGATAGCACTCTGTCCGCAATAGATGCCACTCCAATCGGGGCCACGGTGACGAATTGTTCTTGACATGCCAAGGGCTTTGCTTCTCAGCGTTTCGGTCTGAGTCTTGATTTGAAGGATACCTGCAATTCCACACATAGTTGTATTGTTTTAGAGGAGGTTATTTTGTTAAAAATGCATCGATGCTTGCTGCGACCCGGCGCCCTTCCATCATGGCGCGTACTACCAGACTGGGACCTGTGGCTGCATCGCCTGCACGAAATACATGGGCGGGCAGGTCGCTTAGCTCTGGTTTGAGGTAGCCCATAGCGAGCAATACCAGATCGGCTTCGATTACTTCGGTTGTTGCAACGGGCTGTTGTTTTGTTCGAGCTACCGCTTGCTCAACTATGGGGGCTTCTGCCTGCTTTTCAACGACTACTCCGGTTATATGTCCTTCTTTTCCGATAAACTCTTTCGAGGCGAGACTCCATCGGCGTGTACAACCCTCTTCATGGCTTGAAGTCGTTTTACGTATCAATGGCCATTGAGGCCAGGGCGTGGCAGGGTTGTGATGGGTGGGTGGTTCGGGCATGATTTCGATCTGTGTTACGCTGATAGCCCCTTGCCGAATGGAAGTACCGATGCAATCTGAGCCTGTATCGCCACCACCGATCACGAGTACCCGCTTACCTTTGGTAGTGATGCGTTCGTCTTCACCGAAGGATTGTCCAGCTAATACCCGATTCTGCTGTGCCAGCAGGTCGAGTGCAAAATGAATGCCTTTAAGCTCGCGTCCCGGTATAGAAAGGTCGCGCGGTACCTCGGCGCCTGTGCATAGGCAATAAGCATCGAACCCGTGAGGCAACTGCTGTGTATTGATAGTAGTCTGCATAACAAACCGGATACCTTCCTGTTCGAGCAGTCTGATACGGCGGTCAATGACGGTTTTATCGAGCTTGAAGTTAGGAATACCGAAGCGAAGCAATCCACCCGGAGCTTCGGCTTTATCGAACACGGTAACCGAATATCCTTTGAGGTTAAGTTGATTGGCCACTGTAAGTCCGGCAGGGCCTGAACCGATAATGGCTACCGAACGACCATTGCGAACCGGATTGGCCGGAGTGATGTATCCTTCGCGAAAAGCTGCTTCTACAATGGCTGCTTCGTTTTCACGGATTGTTACAGGTTCGTTGCACGAAAGGTTGAGCACGCAACTTTTCTCGCATGGGGCAGGGCAGATGCGTCCGGTAAACTCGGGAAAGTCGCAGGTTGAAGCCAGTATCCGGTAGGCCTCTTGCCACTTGCCCCGGTATAGGGCGTCTTGCCATTCGGGTTGTTTATTGCCAACAGGACAAGCCCAATGGCAAAACGGTACACCGCAATCCATACACCGTGATGCCTGTTGCTTTCGGTCGTGCGTATTAAGCGTTTGCTCCACCTGGCTATAATCGGTAATGCGTTCGAGTACGGGGCGATAGCCGGCCTCGTATCGGGGTATAGTTAGGAATGCTTTTGAATCTCCCATAATAATAAGCTAAAATGATAATATTAAAATGAAACCCGGTTTACGGTTTAATAATCTCTTTGCACATCTGCAATCTTTTGTTGCAACTTTTGCATCTGTTCCTCTTGCAGTACTTTTTTGTACTCGATGGGGACTACCTGAATAAACTGATCCAGGTAATGGTTCCAATTGTCGAGCATGGTTCGTGCCAGTTTGGAGTTAGTGTACAAGTAGTGCTGTCGAATCAGTTCGTGCAGTTCCTTGCGGTGTCCGGCCTCCTCGATAAGTGAAAGCTCGACCATCTCCATGTTGCAGAAATAATCGAAATCACCCTGTTTGTTCCAAACGTAAGCCACACCACCGCTCATGCCGGCTGCAAAATTGCGTCCAGTCTCGCCCAGTACCACTACACGACCTCCTGTCATGTATTCACAGCAATGATCACCCACACCCTCTACGACGGCAATAGCACCTGAGTTGCGTACAGCAAAGCGTTCACCTACGCGACCGTTGATATATACTTCGCCGCTGGTAGCTCCATACAACAGTGTGTTGCCCGCAATAGTGTTCTGCTCTGCTTCGAAGTGACTGCGTATGGGGGGATGCACGGCAATGCGTCCGCCACTTAACCCTTTGCCCAAGTAGTCATTGGCTTCGCCTTCGAGACGGAAATTGACACCGGCTGCAAGAAAAGCACCGAACGACTGTCCGGCCGATCCTTTAAAGCGGATGTTGAGTGTTTGGTCGGGCAAACCCTGCTCGCCATATTTGCTAGCAATAACCCCCGATAGCATGGCTCCTACAGCCCTGTCGGTATTGGTAATGGTATATTCCAACGAAATCTCTCGCTGCTTCTCAATCGCTTCACGGGTAGCATGTAGCAGGGTGATGTCTTTCACTGCCTCTATGTTGTGCTCCTGACAAGTGAGGTGACGGATGGCCGCACCGTTTTCAATACGGGTAAGCAGTTTATCAAATGAGAGCAGATTATGTTTGGGGTGTGTATCGGCTGATATACGCTCGATCAGGTCGGTACGCCCTACTATGTCGTCAAGACGTTCGACACCGATTTCGGCCAGATGCTCGCGTACCTCTTGTGCCAGAAAGGTGAAGAAGTTGACCAGGTATTCGCTCCGTCCATGAAAACGACGACGCAACTCTTCGTTCTGTGTGGCAACACCTACGGGGCAGGTATTGAGGTGGCATTTGCGCATCATCACACAACCCAGTACAATAAGTGCAGAGGTAGCAAAGCCAAACTCTTCGGCACCGAGCATAGCCATCAGTACAATGTCTCGACCGGTTTTGAGCTGTCCGTCTACCTGCAACATCACTTGTCCACGCAGTCCGTTCAGTACAAGGGTTTGCTGTGTTTCGCTCAACCCGAGCTCTGGTGAAATACCGGCATACCGAATGCTCGAAGCAGGTGAGGCACCCGTACCTCCTTCGGCTCCGGAGATAACGATAAGGTCGGCCTTAGCCTTCGCTACACCGGCAGCAATGGTACCTACACCGCTTTCGGCAACCAGTTTCACACTGATTTTGGCACTTGGGTTTACATTTTTTAGGTCGAAGATAAGCTGTGCCAGATCTTCGATGGAATAAATGTCGTGATGCGGTGGTGGTGAGATAAGCGAGATACCCGGAATGGAGTGGCGTGTACGGGCAATGACCTGATCGACTTTATAGCCGGGTAGTTGCCCACCTTCACCCGGTTTGGCTCCTTGGGCAATCTTGATCTGTATCTCGTCGGCATTGACCAGATATTCGGTTGTAACACCGAAGCGTCCCGATGCTACCTGTTTGATGGCACTACGCAACGAACTACCGTCTGCCCGTGGGGTAAAGCGAGCAGCATCTTCGCCCCCTTCGCCGGTATTGCTACGTCCGTGAATTTGATTCATGGCTAGTGCTATTGCCTCGTGCGCCTCGCGACTAATGGAACCATAGCTCATAGCACCGCTTACGAAACGTTTGAGTATTTGTTCTACAGGTTCTACCCGGTCGATGGAAATGGGCGAATGCTTGAAGGAAAGAAAGTCACGCAGAAATACGGGTGTCGTTTTGGTATCTACCATCGTGGTAAACTCCTTGAATTTCTTGTACGAACCCAGTCGGGTGGCTAGTTGCAGCGTACTGATGGTTTCGGGATTCCAGGCATGCTGTTCGCCATCTTTGCGAAAAGCGTATATACCCTTGTGCGGCAATAACGGAGCGAGATCGCCGGCAAATCCTTGTCGATGCATAATCCGTGCATCGCGCGCAATCTCGGTAAGGCCGATGCCGCCGATCGTTGAATGTAATCCTCCGAAATAAGCCTTACTTAGTTCTTCGCTCAATCCTACTGCCTCGAATATCTTCGCTCCTCGATAAGAACGGATGGTAGAGATACCCATCTTGCTCATAATCTTCAACAATCCTTTGCAGATGGCTTTGATGTAATTCTTTTCTGCAGTGGCATAATCGAGTTGAACCTCTTGGGCGGTCACTCCTTCGTGAAGCACGGCAAAAGCCAGATAAGGGTTTAGTGCACTGGCTCCGAACCCTAACAAGAGAGCGGCATGCATAACTTCGCGAATTTCTCCACTCTCAACGATCAAGGCCGTTTGTACTCGTTTACCGACCGATATGAGGTGGTGATGCACTGCACTAACCGCAAGTAAAGAGGGGATGGCTGCATGGGTAGCATCTACGTCGCGGTCGGAGAGAATCAGGTAGTTGACACCGTTGGCAACAGACTCTTCTGCCTGTTTGCAGAGTTGGGCGAGTGCTTGCTGTAAGCTGCTCGTACCGCCGGATACTTCGAAAAGGATGGGTAGCTTCATTGTTTTGAAGCCTTTGTATCGAATGTTGCAGAGAATATCGAGTTGCGTATTGGTCAGGATGGGGTGATTCAACCGTACCATCTTGCAGTGCCCCTCGTTGGGGGTGAGGATGTTCATTCCTACCGCACCAATGTATTCGGTAAGCGACATTACCAGCTCTTCGCGAATGGGGTCGATGGGAGGGTTGGTGACTTGGGCAAATTGCTGCCTGAAATAGTTGTAAAGTAGTTGAGGCTCGGTCGAAAGTATGGCCAAAGGCGTGTCGTTGCCCATCGACTGAATGGGCTCTGCACCGGTAGAGGCCATGGGTAGAATGAGCTTCTCCACATCCTCTTTGGAATAACCGAAGTTGCGCAGCAGGCTGGGATAGTTTGCTACTGCATGAGTAACCTTACGACCACTCTTTAGTTCGTCGAGTTCGATACGGTTGGTGGCTAGCCAAGTCCGGTAAGGGGCAGCCTCGGCCAGTTGTCTCTTTAGTTCACCATCGTAGTAAATCTCTCCTTTTCGCGTGTCGATGAGTAAAATCTTTCCAGGCTGCAGGCGACCCTTCTCTTGTATGTCGGTAGGTTCGATATCGATGGTTCCCACCTCGGAAGCTACTACCATCATGCCACTGCGTGTGATCAGATAACGGGCTGGGCGCAGTCCGTTGCGGTCGAGCATACCTCCTGCATAGCGTCCGTCACTAAAGAGTAGGGCGGCAGGGCCATCCCAAGGTTCCATCAAGATAGAATGGTATTCATAAAAAGCTTTCAACTCCTCTCCAATAGGATTTTTTTCGTTAAATGACTCAGGTACGAGCATAGCCATAGCATGAGGAAGGCTGAGTCCTGACATTACGAGAAATTCGAGTACATTATCCAACGAAGCACTATCGCTCATATCGGGTTGTACCACCGGATGCAATGCACGGATATCGCCCAGAAGCGGAGTGGAGAGTACGCTTTCACGTGCTTCCATCCAGCCGCGGTTACCGCGAATGGTATTGATCTCTCCATTGTGTGCCAATAAACGGAAGGGCTGTGCCAATGCCCACGTAGGGAAAGTATTGGTGCTGAAACGTGAATGCACCAAAGCCAATCCGCTGGTGAAATAAGGGTTGGTAAGGTCGGGAAAGTAAGTGCGTAGTTGCATGGATGAAAGCATGCCTTTGTAAACAATGCTTTGGCTCGATAGCGATACGATATAGAAGATCTCACGCCCCTCGATAGCTGAACATCTGATACGGTTTTCGCACTTCTTGCGAACGGTATACAGTTTACGTTCGGTTGCAGCGTTATCGGTAAAACCGGTAATGAATATCTGCTTGATGTCCGGTTCGCTACTTAATGCAGCTTCGCCCAATACGGTGGAGCAGGTGGGAACGTTGCGTAGATGCATCAGTGTAAGTCCCTCTTTCTCTATCTCTTCGATGAGGATACTTAGCATTTCGGCCTGAGCCTTTTCTTCTTTGGGAAGAAAAATCAGTCCTGTTCCGTATTGCCCTTTTTCCGGTACGGGGATACCTTGAAGCAAGATAAACTCGTGGGGTATTTGGAGTAGGATACCTGCTCCGTCGCCTGTTTTATTATCAGCTCCTTCGGCTCCTCGGTGGCGCATGTTTTCTAATACTTTCAGCGCCGACTCTACAATCTCATGTGACTTGTTGCCGTGGATGTTTACCAACATGCCTACACCACAAGCGTCATGCTCATTGGATGCATTATACAATCCCTGTTGTCTGTTTCTGAATGGTTCATTAGAACAATTCTTTTTGGTGCTAAAAAGTTTTTCTTTTCTCATTATATATGTCTTTATTATCTATTAAAAGCTTTATTTGCATTAAAATGTTTTGCAAACATACGTATTTAATTTCAAAATGATATATTATTTATTGCATTTAATTTCATTTATGCGCATGAGTAACTTGAATTATGATAAATTGTAATTATAATACGGTATCTTTGCTTCGATTTGAAACAATAAAGCGAGATAATTGAATTGATTGTAATTTATTTCTTTTTGTATCAAAAATAATAGAAAAATTAACGTTTTGATATTAAAATAACTTTTTTCTATGTTTATGTCAAATAAACTCAGGGAAGATAATCTTTATGTCATAGGAATATGTATCTTTGCAAACAGAATTAAAATTAGGGATTATATATGTGTGGAATAGTAGGTTATATTGGAAATAAAGAGGCCTACCCCATCCTCATCAAGGGACTGAAGCGACTGGAGTATCGTGGATATGACAGTGCCGGGGTAGCATTGATTAATAAAGAGCAGCAATTAAATGTCTACAAGACGAAGGGAAGGGTTTCCGATTTGGAAAGTTTCGTCACGCAGAAAGATATTTCCGGTAATATAGGTATCGCACATACACGTTGGGCCACCCACGGAGAGCCTTGTTCCATTAATGCCCATCCTCATTATTCTGCCTCCGAAACACTTGCTCTTATCCATAACGGTATTATCGAAAACTACGCTGTTCTAAAAGAAAAGCTCCAAGCCAAAGGCTATCTCTTCAAAAGTAGTACCGACACCGAAGTACTTGTTCAACTCATCGAATACATCAAAACTACCAATCATCTTGATCTTTTATCAGCCGTACAGTTAGCACTAGGCGAAGTAATCGGTGCTTATGCCATTGCTGTTTTAGAGAAGGATCATCCGAATGAAATCATTGCTGCCCGTAAAAGCAGCCCATTGGTGATCGGTATTGGTGAGGATGAATTCTTTCTTGCTTCAGACGCTACTCCTATTGTTGAATACACCGATCGGGTAGTTTATCTCGAAGATGAAGAAATTGCTGTGATTCGCCGAAACGAAGAACTAAAGGTAGTCAACTTAAGCAATGTGGAAACGATACCGGCTGTGATACGTGTGAAGCTTAATCTGGGGCAACTGGAGAAAGGCGGATATCCGCACTTTATGCTCAAAGAGATTTTCGAACAGCCCGGTTGTATCACCGATTGTATGCGTGGACGCATCAACTTGGATAAAAATAACGTGGTACTCTCGGCTGTGATTGATCACAAAGAGAAGCTGTTGAGAGCCAAACGGTTTATTATTGTAGCCTGTGGCACTTCGTGGCATGCCGCATTGATTGGGAAGCATCTGATAGAGAGCTTTTGCCGTATACCGGTAGAGGTCGAGTATGCATCGGAGTTTCGCTATCGTGATCCGGTAATTGATGCCGATGATGTAGTGATTGCAATCTCGCAGAGCGGTGAGACAGCTGATACCTTGGCAGCAGTAGAGTTGGCCAAGAGCCGGGGTGCCTTTATCTATGGAATCTGCAATGCAATTGGTTCGTCTATTCCGCGGGCTACTCATACGGGTTCGTATATCCATGTCGGTCCGGAGATAGGAGTGGCTTCAACCAAAGCTTTTACAGGGCAGGTTACTGTCTTGACTATGTTGGCACTAACGTTGGCGCGTGAAAAACAAACATTGAGCGAACCGGCATTTTTAGCTATTGTACAGGAGTTGGGCAATATACCGGCAAAGATGAAAGAGGTCATGGCATTGAACGACCAGATTGCAGAACTTGCCAAGATATTTACGTATGCTCATAACTTCATCTACCTCGGACGCGGCTATAGCTATCCGGTAGCTTTGGAAGGAGCATTGAAATTGAAAGAAATTTCGTACATACATGCCGAAGGTTATCCGGCAGCAGAGATGAAGCATGGACCTATTGCCTTGGTTGATGCCGAAATGCCGGTAGTAGTCATTGCGACGCACAACGGACTGTACGAAAAGGTAATCAGTAATATACAAGAGATTAAAGCGCGCAAAGGCAAGGTAATTGCCATTGTGACGAAAGGAGATACCATCATTCGCCAAATAGCCGACTGCTGTATTGAATTGCCCGAAACATTGGAGTGTTTAGATTCGTTATTAACAACGGTACCTCTCCAATTGCTGGCATATCACATAGCCGTATGTAAAGGAATGGATGTGGATCAACCGAGAAATTTAGCAAAATCAGTAACAGTAGAATAATGGAACCATTAAAACATGAATGTGGCGTAGCGATGATACGCCTTTTGAAACCACTCGATTACTACGAGAAAAAGTATGGAACGTGGATGTATGGCTTAAACAAACTCTATCTACTGATGGAGAAACAACATAACCGTGGACAAGAAGGAGCCGGTTTGGCTTGTGTCAAGCTAGAAGCCAATCCAGGAGAAGAATATATGTTTCGTGAACGTGCCATGGGATCGGGAGCAATCACCGAGATATTTGATGCAGTGCAGAGTAATTTCAAAGGATTGAGTAACGAGCAACTGCATGATGCCAACTACGCCAAACGCGAACTCCCTTTTGCCGGCGAGGCTTATATGGGGCACTTGCGTTACAGTACTACCGGACGGTCGGGGATCTCTTACGTACATCCTTTTTTAAGAAGGAATAACTGGCGTGCCAAGAATCTGGCTCTCTGCGGTAACTTCAACATGACCAATGTCGATGAGATATTTGCCCGCATTACAGCCATCGGGCAGCATCCGCGCAAATATGCCGATACGTATATCATGCTCGAACAGGTGGGGCATCGCCTCGACCGTGAAGTAGAGCGTCTCTTCAATCAGGCCGAAGCCGAAGGGCTGACGGGTATGGGAGTAACCCACTACATCGAAGAACATATTGACTTAGCCAATGTGTTGCGTACTTCGAGCCGTGAGTGGGATGGGGGATATGTAATCTGCGGACTGACCGGAAGCGGAGAATCCTTTGCATTGCGCGATCCGTGGGGTATTCGTCCGGCTTTCTGGTACAAAGATGATGAGATTGCCGTGATAGCCTCTGAGCGTCCGGTAATACAGACTGCACTCAACGTTCCTTTCGAGGAGATCAAAGAATTACAACCGGGTCAGGCTGTGTTTATTGACAAGGCGGGGCAATTGCGTACGGCACAAATAAACAAAGCCCGCGAGAAGAAGGCTTGCTCGTTCGAGCGAATCTACTTTTCACGTGGTAGTGATGTGGAAATCTACAGAGAACGCAAACGCCTAGGCGAAACCTTGGTTCCGCGCATTCTTAAAGCAATTGATAACGATCTGGATCATACGGTATTCTCTTTTATTCCCAATACTGCGGAAGTGGCTTTCTACGGCATGTTACAAGGACTCGACGACTACTTGAACGAAGAGAAAGTGCGACAGATAGCGGACTTAGGTCATCATGCCAATCTCGAAGAGTTGGAAGCGATACTCTCGCGTCGTATTCGTAGTGAAAAGGTTGCGATTAAAGACATTAAACTGCGTACGTTCATTGCCGAAGGGAATACACGCAACGATCTGGCGGCTCATGTATACGACATCACTTATGGTAGCCTACGGGCAGGGATCGATAATCTGGTGATTATCGACGACAGCATTGTACGTGGAACGACCTTAAAACAGAGTATTATCAGTATTCTCGACCGTTTAGGACCAAAGAAAATTGTTATTGTGTCCTCTTCGCCGCAGGTGCGTTACCCCGATTATTATGGTATTGATATGGCACGCATGAGCGAGTTTATCGCCTTCCGTGCCGCTATCGAACTGCTCAAAGAACGGGAGATGAAGGATGTGATTGAAGCTGCTTACCGCAAGTCGAAAGATCAGGTAAATCTTCCTAAAGAACAAATGATTAATCATGTAAAGGAGATCTATGCTCCCTTTACGGATGAAGAAATATCTGCCAAGATGGTAGAACTGCTCACTCCCAAAGGAACAAAGGCGAAAGTCGAAATCGTCTATCAACCCATTAGCGGGTTGCACGAGGCTTGTCCCGATCACCGAGGCGACTGGTACTTTAGTGGCAACTATCCCACACCGGGTGGAGTGAAACTGCTCAACGAAGCTTTTATCAGCTACATCGAGCAAGGATATCAATTTTAAAATCGTAATATCGTAATATAGAATCAGTGTGATGCGAAATGTAACTTTAATCCTTAACGACGGGAGCCGTTTTAGCGGCAAGTCGTTTGGCTACGAGAAGCCGGTGGCGGGCGAAGTAGTGTTTAATACCGCCATGACCGGTTATCCGGAGAGTCTTACAGACCCCTCGTATGCCGGGCAATTGATGACCCTCACTTACCCATTGGTGGGTAACTATGGTGTTCCGCCTTTCACGATCGAGTCCGATGGATTGCCTACGTTCATGGAGAGCGAGCGCATTCATGCACAGGCGATTATCGTGAGTGACTATTCCGAAGCGTTTAGCCATTGGAATGCAGCAGAGAGTCTGGGTGATTGGTTGAAGCGCGAACAGATACCTGGCATTACGGGGGTAGATACGCGTGAATTGACTAAGGTTCTTCGCGAGCATGGAGTGATGATGGGACGCATCGAGTTTGATGATGAAGTATCGGGCGATAAAGCTGATGCCCGAACGGATGCAGACTTTGTGTATGATGAAGTAAACTTTGTGGATAAAGTAAGTTGCAAAGAAGTAATCACTTATACTCCGGCAACCAACGGACCGCACAAAAGAGTCGTGCTGGTGGATTGTGGTGTGAAAGCTAATATTATTCGTTGTTTGCTGAAACGTAATGTAGAGGTGATTCGTGTGCCCTGGGATTATGACTATAATACGCTGGAGTTCGATGCACTTTTCATTAGTAACGGCCCGGGCGATCCTGATACTTGCGATGCTGCCGTACAGAACATCCGCAAGGCAATGGCGAATGAATCACTCCCGATATTTGGTATTTGTATGGGCAACCAGTTGCTGTCGAAAGCTGGAGGGGCAACGATTTACAAACTGAAGTACGGACACCGTAGCCACAATCAACCTGTGCGTATGGTGGGTACTGACCGTTGTTTCATCACTTCTCAGAACCACGGTTATGCCGTAGACAATACTACGCTGGGTGCCGACTGGGAGCCACTCTTCATCAATATGAACGATGGTTCGAACGAAGGTATCCGTCACAAGAAGAATCCTTGGTTCTCGGCTCAGTTCCACCCCGAAGCGGCTAGCGGCCCTACGGATACAGAGTTTCTGTTCGATGAGTTTGTTTCATTAATTCGTAAATAATAGCATGAAAGATAATATAAAGAAAGTACTTCTATTGGGCTCGGGTGCTCTCAAGATTGGTGAAGCGGGTGAGTTTGATTATTCGGGTTCGCAAGCCCTTAAAGCCCTCAAAGAAGAAGGTATTGAAACTATTTTGATCAACCCCAACATTGCTACGGTTCAAACATCCGAAGGGGTGGCCGATCAGATTTATTTCCTTCCCGTTACTCCTTACTTTGTTGAGAAAGTGATTCAGAAGGAGAAGCCCGACGGCATCATGCTTGCTTTTGGCGGACAAACGGCACTGAACTGTGGAGTCGCCCTGTATCGTGAAGGAACGCTTGAAAAATACAATGTACGTGTATTGGGTACACCTGTGCAAGCCATTATCGACACCGAAGACCGCGAGCTGTTTGTGAACAAGCTTAACGAAATCGATGTAAAGACCATTCAGAGCGAAGCAGTAGAGAACCTGAAGGATGCTCGTCGTGCTGCTGCAGAACTGGGTTATCCGGTTATTGTGCGTGCAGCTTATGCTCTCGGTGGACTTGGATCCGGTTTCTGTGACAACGAAGCCGAACTCGATATATTGGTCGAAAAGGCTTTTGCCTTCTCTCCTCAGGTACTTGTCGAGAAATCATTGCGTGGATGGAAAGAAGTGGAATACGAGGTGGTACGCGACCGTTTCGACAACTGTATCACCGTGTGTAACATGGAGAACTTCGATCCGTTGGGTATCCATACAGGCGAAAGTATCGTGATCGCCCCTTCGCAAACATTGACCAATGCCGAATATCATAAATTGCGTGAACTCGCCATTCGTATCATCCGCCACATCGGTATCGTGGGCGAATGTAACGTACAATACGCATTCGATCCCGAAAGCGAAGATTATCGGGTGATCGAGGTTAACGCTCGTTTGAGCCGTTCGTCTGCTTTGGCTTCGAAAGCTACCGGCTACCCGCTGGCCTTTGTTGCTGCTAAACTCGGATTGGGTTACGGACTGTTCGACCTTAAGAATTCGGTAACGAAAACCACCACTGCCTTCTTTGAACCGGCACTCGACTATGTGGTGTGTAAAATACCCCGTTGGGACTTAGGCAAGTTTCACGGTGTAGATAAGGAACTGGGTTCGTCGATGAAGTCGGTAGGCGAGGTAATGGCCATTGGGCGTACGTTCGAAGAAGCTATTCAGAAAGGTCTGCGTATGATCGGACAAGGTATGCACGGTTTCGTTGCCAACAAAGAACTCGTTATTGAAGATGTAGATAAGGCACTGCGCGAGCCTACCGATAAACGTATTTTCGTGATATCGAAAGCCTTCCGTGCCGGATACACCATTGATCAGATACACGACCTGACCAAGATCGACAAATGGTTCCTGCAAAAGCTGATGAACATTGTCGATACAGCCGAAGAGCTGGAGAAGCTCGCCAAGAGCAGTACTGCTTCGGACGAATCATCGGCCATTGCTACCGAACAACTAACTACCGAACTGCTTGGCAAAGCGAAACGACAAGGTTTCTCTGACTTCCAGATAGCACGCGCCCTGGGTTTCGACAACGATATGGAAGCAGCTCTTTTGCAAGTACGTGCTTATCGCAAGAAACTCGGTATTGTGCCTGTGGTGAAGCAGATTGATACGCTGGCAGGAGAATTCCCCGCACAGACCAACTATCTATACCTGACCTACAGCGGTGTGACCAATGATGTTACCTATCTGGGCGATCATCGTTCCATCGTGGTACTAGGCTCGGGTGCTTACCGTATCGGTTCGTCGGTAGAGTTTGACTGGTGTGGTGTGCAGGCATTGGAGACTATTCGCAAGGAGGGCTTCCGCTCGGTGATGATCAACTACAATCCCGAAACGGTATCGACTGACTATGATATGTGCGATCGTTTGTACTTTGACGAACTTACCTTTGAGCGTGTGATGGATATCCTCGAACTGGAGAACCCGCATGGTGTCATTGTATCGACTGGTGGACAGATACCTAACAACTTGGCTTTACGTCTCGATCATCAGCAAGTACCTATCTTGGGTACGACTGCCAAGAGTATTGACAATGCCGAAGACCGTGAGAAGTTCTCGGCTATGCTCGATCGTATCGGAGTCGATCAACCTCGCTGGCGTGAGTTGACTTCATTGTCGGATATCAATGAGTTTGTCGAAGAGGTAGGATTTCCTGTACTGGTTCGTCCCTCATACGTATTGAGTGGTGCCGCTATGAATGTATGTTCCAATCAGGAAGAGTTGGAGCGCTTCTTGCAACTCGCTGCCAATGTTTCGAAGAAACACCCAGTGGTGGTGAGCCAGTTTATCGAACACGCCAAAGAAGTAGAAATGGACGCAGTAGCCTGCAACGGTGAGATTGTAGCCTATGCCATCTCCGAACATATTGAGTTTGCAGGTGTACATTCGGGTGATGCCACTATTCAGTTCCCTCCGCAGAAACTCTATGTTGAAACGGTTCGTCGTATCAAACGTATCAGTCGCGAGATTGCCAAGGAACTTAATATCTCCGGTCCGTTTAACATACAGTACCTGGCTCGCGAGAACGATATCAAAGTAATTGAGTGCAACCTACGTGCCTCTCGCTCGTTCCCCTTTGTGAGCAAGGTGCTTAAGATCAATTTTATCGAGTTGGCCACCAAGGTGATGCTTGGTCTGCCTGTCGAAAAACCATCGAAGAACCTATTCGATCTGGACTATGTCGGCATCAAGGCTTCGCAATTCTCCTTTAGTCGTTTGCAAAAGGCCGACCCTGTACTGGGTGTAGATATGGCATCTACCGGTGAGGTAGGTTGTATTGGCGACGATACCTCGTGTGCCGTACTTAAATCAATGCTTTCGGTTGGTTATCGTATTCCTAAAAAGAACATTCTACTCTCTACGGGTACGCCTAAGCAAAAGGTCGATATGATGGGTGCTGCCCGCATGTTGGTCGACAAAGGCTATAGCCTGTTTGCTACCGGAGGTACATACAAAGCGTTGGTTGAGAATGGTATCGAATGTACATTGGTGTACTGGCCCAGCGAAAGCGGCAAGCCACAGGCACTCGATATGTTGCACGAGAAGCAAATAGACATGGTGGTAAACATCCCGAAGAATCTTTCGGCAGGTGAGTTGACCAATGGATATAAAATCCGTCGGGCAGCCATCGACCTGAATATTCCGCTGATCACCAATGCTCGTTTGGCTAGTGCTTTCATTCACGCTTTCTGCACAATGAGCATCGACGATATCGCTATCAAGAGCTGGGAAGAGTATAAGTAAATACATCCCCTTGCTTATTTATAAAACAGGTCGTTACTTTGTATGTAGTAACGACCTGTTTTAATATAACCTCAATACGGTTATAATTAATAGCTTTTTCTATTTGGCACTTTCATCTGTTTTTTCCATTACTTCCCGAATGTATCTGGTTGGCGAAACGTGATAATACTCTCTGAATTTCTTTCCGAAATATTTAGCATCACAATACCCCAGTAGCATGGCTATTTCTGTGATATTATATTCCTGGGCAATCAACAGCCCTTTGGCTTTATTCATTTTATAGGAGAACATATAGGACATGGGTGGCTTTCCGGTAATCTCTTTCATCTTGTTATAAAATCGTGTACGGCTCATTCCCATATCCGCACTCAATAATTCGACAGTATATCCTTCGGTTGCCAGATTTTTT
>POVV01000304.1_pt1 | contig 36432 bp, 33 predicted proteins | sample 1560271 | NCBI WGS metagenome assembly POVV01 (sample SAMN08337232, study PRJNA429181) | Bioreactor metagenome, whole genome shotgun sequencing project. | biome: cows' rumen and soil; feature: anaerobic; isolation source: anaerobic chemostat enrichment culture, galacturonate as sole carbon... | reverse complement strand
TCCAGCTTGTGGTAAATGATTTCGAGGCCAGCAAAGCGTTTTATACAGCCGTGCTGGCGGTCCTTGAGATCCCTGTCGTGAATACCTACGACGATTATTTTTGGGCTGATGAGCTTGTTGTTTCATCCATTAATAGCCCCGGTTCCGCAGGTAAGCCGACAGGACGGCATCACCTGGCTTTCCAGGCCAGGGATCGTGAGACGGTGGATGCTTTTTACCAGGCAGCGCTGGCACACGGCGGCAGTGATAACGGAGCGCCCGGTGAGCGAACTTATCACCCGGGCTACTACGCGGCCTTTGTACTCGATCCCGATGGTAACAACATCGAAGCGGTTTACCATGGCGAGGCTGAACGCAGTGCGGCATCGGTGGAGATTGGCTTCAGTCTTTAAGTATAACGGCCTCCGGGCAGGGGCCGTATTGGACGGATGGCATTAAGTCAGACCAGAAGTCAGCCCAGGAATTAGCCATATCGAAGCCCTCATAATAATGAGGGCTACATAAAATAAATTCAGTGTTGTAAATTCATTGCGTATTCATTTTATAAAGGAATAGCGATGGGAGCCATTAACGAGATAGATATTGCAAAGCTGGTTTTGCTACCCGCGATTTTATATGTGGCTAAAAAGATGATCGACTGGGCGGGAAAAGTGATGTCCAGCCCGCAAACGAAGCGAAAAATTCGCTTTGAAAAGGTACCTATTGAAACCAAAATAGAGGTGCTGAATAAAATCGCTGAGATAGCGAACGCTGACATACCCGACACCAAACTATCGAGGACGCATCAGACCGTACAAATAAAGTTTTTGTATGAGCAGATCGGGATTACCCTCCCTGTCTGGCACGCCCATCAGTTGATCGCGTTTATCGCTGATAAAAATATCGGCTCATATGATGTACGATTAATAAGTTTCCTTAAAAACCCATCCTTATATCGTTGTGAAGAAAATCATTTTTCTGTAGATGCTAAAAAAATTAAAACTTTTCACCTCGTTAGCGGGGGTTTCTGGCTATTTTCAATAGTTATTTTCGCTTGCGCCTGGTGGACGACAATACAATCGTTACTGGCCAGCGGGGGCGTAAATTCGGCTATCGCATTTTCACTGTTTTACTTTATTTCCGCTATTGTGGTCACTGGCTATTTCATTAGTCAGGTAGAAGAAACCTGGCAAAGCGCCAGATTCGCCAGGCTGTTTGAAAGGTGGTGTGAGGAGGAAGCGGGGGTGGATAGTGGGGAGGGTCCTGCGTTAACAGATCTTACTCAGCAATAGCGGGCACCTCAGTAGACCAGTGCTGTTTTTCGGGAGGAGATCACTTTGGCCGAGATCTCAAAGAATGCATGGAACTAAAACCGATCTATTTACATTTCCAGTAACACCCAGGATCGCGTGAGCAGCGTACAGGTGCCGCTACTGGAACCCGCCTCACTGGTCCAGCTCCCCAAAGGTCAGGCGTTCGCTCTGCTGGAAGGCGGCCAGCTCCGGAAATTGTGCATCCCGTTACCGGATACCGCGCACGATTCGCTGATGCAGGAAAACATCGCGCAAATCTCCCGTTATATGGAAAAGCCCTCCCGTATGGAGGAACCGTGCGGAGGCAGTTGTAACGCCGAAAAACGCCCCTATTTTATGGCTGAACGACAGCGAAACCACGGAGAAACTGACCGATGATACCCCGGACACACCGCCAGCTTGTGAGCGTTGAAGTGATGTGGCCTGCGCAAACGCTGCCTCTTCCCCTGCAACAGGCGGTTGAAGCGCTGACGCAGGGAGAAACGCCCGATCAGATTATCGCCCGGATGAATTTACAGGGCTTTCAGGCATGGCGCGAACCTGCATTGCAGGAAGATGAACACGACATTTTTCAGATACGACTGGATGAGGCTCACGAGGCACGGTTCCTCTGCCGCTATATCACCCTGCCGCTGCACTGATGTCCGAACATGCGCCGTAAGAACCCGTACGCCGTCCCGGACTACTCGGCTGGATAGCATTACTTCCCGGCGTGCTGGTTGGCTTTTGCCTCGGCGCGTGGATGCTGTCGATAGCGCTGGAGTGGCTGGGCGAGGCGTTTTTATGGCGGAACGCCTGCGTCAGCCACAGTGAACTGATATTGCAGGCTACATGGCAGTGGTGGCGGAACTTTGCTGGCGCACTGGTGTGGTTAGTAGAAGGTCTGGCGATTGTCAGCGATACATTGCAGCAAGGGATTGCAGCGCTGATTTCTTCGCTTAATGGGCAGAGCGGGTTATTCTGGACGGAAACCGTCATTACGGTAATCCGCTGCGCGTTACTGTCTGCGTGCAATGTCATCCTCACCTTTCTGCTGCGCCTGGCGATTTTGTGGCAGGCGCTACCACTGTTTTCGCTCACCATTACCATCGGCCTTATCGACGGGCTGATAAGACGCGACTTACGGCGGTTCAGCGCAGGCCATGATTCCGGGTTTGTTTATCACCATACCAGGCGTATGCTCAGTTCCAGCCTGGCGGCAACGGGGGTGATGTGGCTGACTGTATCGATTTTTTTGAGCCAGAGTATATGTTGATGCCGGGGGCGGTGGGGATTGGGCTGGCAGTATCAGTGGTGGCAGGGGCTTTCAAAAAACACATCTGATATACCAACTATAATTGATTATGATCGAATGGAAAAAAACCTAATTAATAATCTGCAATTACTCGATATTCAAAAAGTTGCAGGATCTCATTTAGAATCCGTCAATCAAGACCCTGCCGAACTATGTCCTGGTGGATATCGGTTTGTAAAAGTATCCACAGAACCAGTATTGAAATGTGGAGTGATAAACACACTACCAAGAAATCTCTTGCTCCCATCTATTCCATTTTCATCACGCCAGTCACCGTTACATCCATCGGTATAATCAAACATTTCAAAGTTTTTATGAACTGTCTCCTGACATCGTGAACCACCAACCGCAGAAACTAAGTAAACACTTAACCAATAATCTATTGGTGTTCGTTGGCAATCTCCACAATCCAAAGAAAGAAGAGCAGATGATATACTTCTTACTTTATAACCTTTGTAGTATGGGATATATGCTTTAAAAAGTCTTTCTTTAAAATTCACATCATTAACTGTAACAAAAATAGATTTATTCTCATTGGTATAATGGATGGTATAATACAAGCGGTTATCTTTTATATTTTTAATTTCTCTAGATTCTCTGAAATCAAATATGAGGTAACCATATCCAGTCATTGATTTTGCCGTGTTAAAACTTATTTCTTTATCACTAACATCAGAACAACCGGATAACAAAGTAAGTATCGTCATAAAAATTACAGAACTAAGCCATAAATTCATAATACATCATCCCTAATATCAAATAGCCTTCAAACATAGATTATCCCATCTAAATAAAAATGTCTTGCTGAACTGCCAGTATACTCCACTACAAGAAACTACAGTCCTTTTACTCAATATCTGAATCAGTCCGCCTGTTTATACAAAAACAGGCGTCGAAACTCATGCAGGCAAATACGTTTTCTTAAGTGGGACCAATAATTTAGTCTCAATATCCACTTGCTCATAGTTTTCCACTAACGCGCGGACCAAATCGTCCAGCGTCCATAGCGTCAACGGGATTGTAGAACGATCGGCTTCATAGCGCGCATCCTTGCTGAATCCGCCGGTACTGACATACAGCCCGCGATCGTCTTTATGACGACCACCGATAAAGCTACGGATTTGCTGGCTGCTCATCTGTTCCCGTCGGTGCTTCACCTCAACAATAATGCGCGGATTTTCGAAGCCAAAACCGTCAGGGGAAGCAATAATATCTTTCCCACGGTCAGCACCAGCAGGCGATATCTGAGTTTTATATCCCATGCTACGTAACACGCCAGCGACCAGATTTTGCATCTCATCCCAGTCGAGACGGTTGATACGATCCTTGATGCCTTCAAAAGCGATCATTTCCATGTCGCGCAGAGGATTAGAAACAACCTCATCCTCTTCACCTGAAACAGTTACTTCCGGCACGACATCTGAGCCAGGCTTTTTGCCCTGCACCAATTCATTCACGGCAAAATCAGGCACCTGAAATACCGTCAGCGTTGAGCCAAGGGTGTTTCTGGTTGCATCACTCAGACTATCGCGCTTAATCTCTTCCGCATTCCACTTCACTTTACGCGCAATGCCCATGCCATCTTCAAGCCATTCGGCATGAAGCTCAAAATCTGAGGCGATTTTCCCTATTAAATAGGTACGATTAGAAGGTGAATAAGTAATAGCCCAGTCACCTTTCTGCATTTCATTCACAAAGCGCCAGACCTGGGAAGCACCGGAACGAACTGTGCCAGGCTTAGTCTGTGGCTCAAGCTCCTGATACCGGGTAAACAACTGCTCTCTTGAGCATCCCGGTTTCACATAGGGAGCGAGCTGCGACCAGCCGATTGCAACAACCTGTTTGTCCCTGAAGTCATCGTACAATTTTCCGCCATCGCCGCGGATCATCCACATTTTAGTCGCCACAATAATTCCTTCTGAAAATGCCTTACCGTACGGGCAGAAACTGTCTACCTGGATATGGTCATTCCATTCAGCCATCTTATCTGGAAAACAGTCGATAAGATGGCTCATCACATTCCTGACCTAAACCTGACGCCTCTCAAGGCTATTGTAAATTGCCTCAATCTCGCCCTTCAGGTTATCACCGCAATAAACCATCGATGTATCGTATCGTTCATATCGCGCTTCACGCGTCGCACTAAACCAGTTGAATGATCCCACGCACAGCAAACCATCATCACCAATAACAATTTTGCTGTGAACACGATTGACCAGTTTTGTCGCAATACCAAGGGTGTTCAGTTTCTCCAGCGCCGCTTTGAGGTTCTGCTGCTTCTCTTTTCGCTTCTCAAAATCATTATGTTCAGTGTTGTAGCTTCTGTCAGTGACAATCGTGACGTTAATACCACGTGAACACGCCGCAATCATAGAATCAAGAAAACCGGTTTGCTCCAGTTTTTGCCAGGTCAGCCATGGAGAAACTATCGTGATGTGTTTACCGGTATTTTCAAATGTCTGATTCAGGAAATTATCATGCTGCTCCACACCATGGAGTGTGTAGATTTTGGTCTCGGAAGTTTTTAAATCCTTACGCTCTTTATAATCAAAAGTGAGCGCATTTTTCTCTGACTCAAAGAGATATTTTGCCAGTAATCCCCGCGGAGATGAGGCTGGCTGGATCTCAAACAGGTCCATATCGCCGAAGACCAGGAAACTGTCCTTCGCACGGGAGACAGCAACGTTCAGCATGCTGTTATCACTATCAATAAACCCACCGTCCTCATGCTTTGAATAGACTGGCGAGAATATAACAATCGCTCTTTCCGCCCCCTGAAGAGAATGCACAGTGCCCACTGTAAGCGACTTTTCATTCGTGCCTGTGCTGATGCCTTGTTTACTCATCGCCTGTTTGATGGTCGATACCTGCGCGCTAAAAGGCGTCACGATTCCGACAATCTCATGAAGTGATTTGCCGTAATGTGCTTCAATATCCTGCTGGTTATGTGTCAGCCAGGCAGCTATCGTTTCAGCCTCAAGCAAATTATATCGACTTCCGCTACTTGCCAGCTCTCCTTTACCATCAATATGGAGATAACCCATTGCGGGCATTAAATTGCTCTCTTCACACCCTCTTTTAGGCAACAACTTACCGTGATAGCAGAGCGTATTGCAGTATCCAATAATATTATCGAAGCACCGGCGGTGTTCATATAAGTACATTCCACGAGCCAGTTCGGGATCATATTGATAGCGTGAAGCACACTGCGCTACTTTCATGACGCTACCAGATGCGGCGCTTTTACCAAGCTCTGCGATTGCCGTATATTTCTCAGTAATCTCTTCTTGCGTACTACCTGACAGAATTTTTTCCGCCAGCATGTTACCTATATCAATAGCGGGAGCAATACTCCATATTGGCGGAATCTGTTCCGTATCACCAATCACTAATGCCTTTTTAGCCAAGGCAAACGAGGCAGCAGCCACTTCAGGAAGCACCTGACCGGCTTCATCGACAATGAGTAAATCAGCGAAGTCATATAAATAGCTTTTCTCGAATTTACGCTGACCTTTGTGCTCGCTTATCTGCATATTGCCGGGCAGCATATAGCAGGTCATGACCACACATGGGGTAAGTTTCATTCGGCGTTGCCAGCGAGCTGTTACCCCTTTAGCACCTTTCTTGCCCTTCTCTTTCTGCAGATCATCGATCTTCGCCATATCCATCAACCAACGACCTTCCCAGTAGTGGGTCGTCAGTAAGAATGCAGGGAAGCGAATCTGCGTATCAGCCAGTTCATCTGCCTGTGAGAAGCTCAGCTCCTCGTTGCCCTCATGTCCTAAATCAAGTGCCAGCCTCTGCCATTCCTGAGCCGCCTGCTGTTCTTTAAGAACAATTTCATGGGCGGAGTCAATCTGCTGCCGGTATGTTGTTTGCTCGCGCTCAGCGGAGTTAAGCAGTCCATCTATATTACGTTCGATGGTTTCAGGATCAGGCCACTGATTCCCCGCAATCAGCGCACCTAATTTATCTTCGAGAAACAATTGTATTTGGTACTGCCGCTTACTGCGAACCGCTGGTAACCAGGAAAATAATGAATAGATCAGTGATTCACCGGCGCGATATTTTTTCCATTCCGCTTTAGCACTCTTTAGTTGAGTGACTTTTTGTTCTTGCCCGGAGAGTAATTTATCTAAATTATCGAGATATTGCTCAATGTCGTTAGCAATAAGCTCACGCGCAGCCCGAACCTGGCTTAACGTTTGCCATGTTGCGTTTAGTCTTACCAGTTGTTCGTATTTTGCTGCCAACTGACCATGCAGGAGTTCAATGACCTTTTCAGGGGTTGAACAATCTTTTTCAGGGAAGGCTGCCTTAGCTTTCTCCAGATAAAACAGCAGTGCATTCTCTACATACTCTTTTGACTCAACCTGGTTGAAGAAATCTTCAGTTTGGTATTTTTTGGCTGCCTCAGCTTTACGAGTGCTTGAGGGGAAATAAGCGCCGAAGCTTTTCAGCTCTGGCAACCATCGTCCGGCCATTGCACCAGTACCCTGGGAAAAGTCTTTCCCGAACGCCTCGATAATGTTCGTTACAGCCTGGTTATTCGTTGAAGTCGCGATAATAACCGGAGGTTCCGCTTTTTCGAGAGCCGCTCTGGCCCACTGCGTGGCGATAATAGAAAGCACCAGCGTGGTTTTCCCGGTTCCTGGAGGGCCGTTAACGGCAAGGATATCGCCATGCCTGGCATCCAGAAAATGGCTTAAGGCATCGCGCTGAGCCTTTGCCAGCGGGAACTTATCTCCGGAGTGTCCAAGCCTGTCGCTGAATTTTGCTTCGGGAGTAAGCAAAGACTCTGCAGCATGAACTTTTCGCGAGGCGAAGCGATTGAAGAGCGGCACATCCTTTTTGCAAACAAGCAGGTGATCATAAAGAGAAAGAATATGGAAACTGGCACCGCCAGATTGCGCCGTTTTAACAATATAACCGTGCTCAGCGAGTTCATATTGCTCGGGATTTTTAATCCAGTCGCCGACAACGTTCTTCAGTAGCCTCTCTGAATCATCCAGATATTGACGCCAATCCTGCTGCCAGGCTGCATATCGTGCTTCTCGTTCTTCATCCGTTTCGGCGGTCTTATCAACGCCATCATCAAAGTCGATAGAGAATGACGTATGGGTCGTTTTGTATTTGTCATACTGCTCAATCTCACCAATCGAAAATGCCCCTTTTGGCAAAGGTTCAAGCAGGTCTCTGGGGATGGAGGTCGCTGGCGTCGGATATAAAAAACCCTCACGGCTTAGCAAGGCTGGCGTCACTATCGGGGTAACAATATCAGGCGCACCAGCGGAACGGTCCTTTCCATGCTGCAGCAATCGGAAATAAACCTTTGGCCGCAAGATGACATCGACTGTTTTGACGTCGTCTTTTTCTCCCTCAAAAAATTTACCGACAATCGCTTCGTCAAGACGTCCCGCCGCTATCTCATGCCAGTGAGTGAAATTTTTGGCGTCTTTGCGTTCAAAACTGCCCTTTCCTGACTCAGCATCTGCCAGCGAGTTGCGCCAGTATGAGGCAAACCCTAAAGCATTTTCATCCATTACCAGTCCTATGACTCAATGAAATCCATTGATTTATCGAATATAAAATCACCGTATGGATAACTATTGTCCACGTTGAAAGGCTGGCTGCAATGTTTTGTTCACGCTTCGATACAAATACTCGGGTTATACGGAGTCCAGGAGGCAACCATATCCTTCTGCATGGCACATAAAAGCTTTATAACCGAAGCAGCAGAGGGTTACCGGTTACACAGCACGCTCCAGAAGCCAGAGAGCCCTACTGGCAGCGTTCAATGCAATATTGGAACCTGTAAGTTCAGAAAATAGCGCTGTCGAAGATGGTTCTGTATGTAGGCTCTCCAGCTATTGTTTTGTCCGATGCTTGCGAATAAAAGCATCCAAAATGTCGCCTTCACCATGCATGACAGAAAAAGAATATTCACATTCTTTCTTTATCAAGATTCCACATAATTCCTTGTGCAAATCTACATTAGCTCCCTTTCCTTTCTGCGCTTTCTTCACACCGAGCTCACATGAACTGATTAATTCAACGTTACAGGGTTTCTTCAAACAATTCACACCATCAATAAAGCCCTGGAGAATGCATCTATTTGCGGTCGTATCACTGTAGGAGAAGGTCAGATATTTTATTTTCCCTTCGCATTCCAGCACAACTTCCGCCGAACCTTCACGTGTTGCAGCATCACAACTTCATGTTGAATATATTTTTACCATCTTCACTTTGTACCTCAACGCTTACCAAATAAATCATGGCATCCTATTTAAGCTAATCCGGCTTATCGAACCGGGTTTACCCCCTTTTTTGCCCCCAAGTCGCCTGGATGTCAATGGATGAAAAATGACCAACAAGAAAATACCACAAAATGCACATGATTATTAATGAAAAATTAATTATCTTTTAATTACAGACGGATATGAAGAAATTTGGATGGAAATGGACACAAAAAAAGCCACCATTAGGTAGCTAATTATTGCATCATTTGGTGCGAAGGCCGGACTCGAATTACACACCTAATAGACTGATATCAATGTTGTTTATAAACAGGGGTAAATAGTTATACCCGCACTTGTACCCACAAGTGAAAATCCGTACAAAAAATAGACATTTCGAGTGGGTATAAAGCCATATCAGTAGAACACCGATATGGCTATCAAAGCAAGATTCAGGCAGGTAGGAAAGTTTTCTTCAGAGGAACCAAAAGTTTGGTTTCGATATCGACTTGCTCGTAGTTCTCAATAAGAGCACGGACGAGATCATCAAGCGTCCAGAGCGTCAGTGGTATCGTCGAACGGTCGGCTTCATATCGAGCATCTTTCGTAAAACCCCCTGTACTGACATAAAGCCCGCGATCGTCTTTATGGCGACCGCCGATAAAGCTGCGTATCTGTTGGCTTCCCATCTGTTCCCTGCGGTGCTTTACTTCAACGATGATACGCGGATTTTCAAAACCGAACCCATCAGGTGAAGCAATGATGTCTTTACCCCGATCAGCTCCCGCAGGTGAGACCTGCGTTTTATAGCCCATACTGCGTAAAACTCCGGCAACAAGATTTTGCATCTCATCCCAGTCAAGAGAGTTGATACGATCTTTGATACCCTCAAACGCCAGCATCTCCATATCGCGAAGCGGATCAGAAACAACCTCATCTTCATCCATCGCAATTGGATTCTGAGTAATTACATCTGCAGTGGGTTTCTTATCCTGCAAAAGCTCTTCTAGCGCATATTCTGGAAGCTGGAAAACCGTCAGCGTAGAACCCAATGTGTTTTTGGTAGCAACAGACAGTCTATCGCGGTCGATTTCTTGAGTATTCCATTTAACCTGCCGAGCGATCCCCATCCCCTCTTCCACCCATTCAGGATGATATTGGAATTCTGAAGTGACTTTGCCTAGCAAATAAGTACGATTGGCTGGCGAATAGGTAATAACCCAATCACCCTTTTGGATCTCATTCACAAAACGCCAGACCTGCGATGCACCAGAACGCGCAGTTCCCAGCTTTGTTAAGGGATCTGCCTCTTGGTATAAGGCGAGCAACTGGGCTCGGGACAGGCCGGGTTTGACTAATGGAGCCAGCTGAGACCAACCGATGCCTACAATTTGCTTATCGCGAAAATCGTCATAGAGCTTGCCGCCGTCACCGCGGATCATCCACATTCTGTTGCCCATACCAGTCCCTTCATGAGGAAAAGAAATTAAGCTGGATCATAAGCTTGTTCGCCGCATGCGTCAAAACCATCAACAACGATGGCCCAGCATTCCCGGATTGTACTTGTGATAATGTGCCCAGTTAAAATTACAGCTTCTATTTGCATGATATTTCGTCCATATAAGTAAAAGCACCAACCAGCATCGGCAGGTGCTTTTTGGAATGAGTAAATATGTAAGGAAAGCTGCAGTGTGAATCAGGAAGGCTATTCCCAATGTTCACCGTGCCGCGCTAATACGATTTCTTTTCAATAAACCAGTTGCCTGTCGCGCCCGCAGAATATCGACTGCCCGCAGATATGGGGACTGTTCTTGCCAGTCGAATCCCCTGCGATCAATACGAACCAGCCCGTACTTTTCCACCAGAAAATTAACAGCATCGGCCAAAGATATACCGGCATCGATATGTTCCTGAATTACCGTTTCATCACTGAATGGTGTGTCGTTGAGTGTCAGGCCATAATGTTGTTCCAGCAGGCGTGCAAGCAGCATTTGCCAGACTGCCACGGGTGACAGACATAGCGTCGCCGCCTGCGGATTTGTTGCAGGTAGAGTTTTCATATTTGCTCTTGTGAAAGTAGTTAACGATGAGTGGGGTAAACGGCAATGTATACGTAGCCGCAACTGCCAAGGGTATCGGCTTCGTAGGTGAAACCATTGTGGTACAGGGTGACACAGTGGGCATGGCGAGGATTCATTTCACCAGTAGTCAGCATCGATTCCATCTGGCAGATAAAATGCGGGAATGCCGCATCCAGCTTAAGACATTCTGCTTCGCTGAACTTACCGGTGATACTGGCCCGGTCAGCCAAATAGTGCAGTCGGTTTCCCTCCTGTACCAGACGAGCGCCAAAGCAAGGTGTCACATTACGATTCAGCCCCCACTGGAGAAATGAATCGCTCTCTGAATCAGTAGATTTCATTGAAGTGCCCTCATATCCAGCCTCGCTCAGCAAACGACACAATGCCATCTGATCCGATAACCAGATGATCGAGCGTGTTCACATCAACCAGTGCCAGGGCATCTTTAAGCCTGCCCGTAATGTTGCGATCGCTTTGGCTGGGCTCCGGATCACCGGATGGATGGTTATGCACCAGCACGACTGCTGCAGCATTGAAGCGAAGCGCTGACTTCACTACCTCACGGGGATGGACCTGGACATGGTTAACCGAACCGGCAAATAGCGTTTCGCTCTCCAGTAAACGGTGTTGGTTATCGAGATAGAGCACCATAAACACTTCCCGTTCTTGTCCTGCCAGCTGTAACCGAAGCCAGTCACGGGCAACAGTACTTGAGGTAAAGGCTATTCCAGGCTGGCGCAGATATTTATCCAGCAGGTTGATGGCTCGACGAATGGTGCGTTGGGCATAGGGTGTCAATCCGGATGTCGCCGGTAACAGGCAATCACGCTGGGCCATAACTGTCAGTGGGAAAAGTTCAGGCTGTGGTGACACCAGCGATAATGCAGTATTCATGTCAGGCATTCCTCAGTCGATGAGATGTATAATGGCGCTGCACTCTGGATGGTTCAGCGCGAAGTCGCGTAAGCGATAATAGTGCTCAGTCATCGCGTCACACTCGGTGCGACAGGCGTGGTGATTGTAAGCCATCAGACAGGCGACCATCCCTGCAGCTTCACTGGTAAGCTCTGCGCCATTGCCGTTCATGCTGTTGAACAATGTCCACTTCTCACCGTCGGGCTCCGGAGCCATAAATGCGCCGCCGTTACTGAGTGTATAAAAGCTCCATACGCCGCCGCTGTAATCAGAGCACAGGCGATCCATCCAGCCGAAGATTTGGGGCTCAAGGGTTATCCATTGTGGTATGGAGCCAAAGTGCTGCGGCCAGAAGCCGATGCGTAACTCATCAGGTACCACTGAGGCAGTAATTGCTGTCTGCTCATCGAACTGAAGGTTTTGTGTATCCATTAAACTATCTCCTTATGCTGCTACCGTTGTTTAACGCCCAAAAAACTCGAGCATATTCTCTGCCATTACCCACAGGGCGCGATTGAGCTTCACATCGCCATCAATACCGGTAACAGCACGGGTACGGCTGCTTTTCCCCTGTGCGGTTCGCCCTGACAGACCACCTTTCATCAGGTTCTCCTGCACGCGCTGGTAGACGGTCCACAGGTCATCGCTGTAGTCCTCCCGGCGACGTGGGGTCAGCAACTGCGATACCGTGACCGGCTGGTGGTCCTCACCAAAGCGATATTTCAGCGCGGCATTCGCCAGAACGTGCTGTGCTGGTGGAGAAAGTAAAAGTGACGCCATGGCATCACGCTTTTCATCCACCCGGTCAAATACCCCGAGCACTTCGTAAGCCCCTTCAATTACCTTCTCAACGACATTACCTTTATGCGGTACCCGCACTTCGCCGAATGACTGACCGCAGACCAGGCCGTTGGTACAGACGCCACGAAACAGTCCCGGCAGCATCTGGTAGCTTGATGAGCCGTCGTGGCTGTTAAGCAGAATGATTTCCGGTACCTGATGTTCGGTAAGTTGCCCGGCACGACGCAGGCGCAGCATGTGTTTGGTATGCTCCCGCTTGCTCTGGTCGTGAACCTTCGTCTGGCAGGCAAAGAACGGCTCAAAACCTTCGCGCTGCAGGCTTTCGAGGATGGTAATGGTCGGGATGTAGGTGTACCTGTCTGAACGAGATTCATGCTTGTCACTCCCGAACACGCTGGGGACATGACTCATCAGCTCTTCGTGGGTCAGAGGCCGGTCACGGCGTATCTGGTTTATACGACCAAAGCGGCTGGCTAATCGCATAGCTAACTCCTTATCTGATAATGAAATAAAAACAAAAAGGCCATGTTCCCGAAGGAACATGGCCTGTTGCTATCTGGTGCTGGTGTGTTGCTAGGTGGAGAGGACTGAAATGTAAGTAACTAATCGCTGTAGTGTGTGGTCCGGCACTCACTGAGGTCAGACAGCTCTTTTTGCGTATTCTTCAGACCCGGACTGAAAGTGCCTACTTTTTTATCGCTGACATAAACATCGAAATTTGCTGCCTGCCCCAGTGCGTCAATAAATGACACCCAGGCATTATCGCCATTCCTCCAGCCGAGGGATGAAGGTAATGAGAACTGACTGTTATCAATGATGACCGTTATTTCCGTCCCGTCGTCATGAGAACTTACTGATGTTCCATCTGGCAGAGTGAGATCAACACCGTGTTGCAGAATATTCTGCGCATCCGGATTGCCAGTACAGTTCAGATTAAACACCACCTTCTCCGGGCTGGTAATGATATATTCGGTCACGCCCATCCCAAAACCACTCGTCCACATATTGGGAATAGCCTGTGCTGTTGATACAGAAGCCAGCATAGCTAATGTAAATATTACGTAAGGCAGTCGCATAATGTTGTCCTCAAATCATGTAATAAAGCTTTTGTTGTTTAAAACAATAAAGTAATGAAAAAACAGTTGGATTATTTTATTTGTTTGTAGCGAAACGCTTCTTTTCCGGCATAAATCCCGACAAGATCGTCATAACGAGGGTCCTTTTTATTCGGGCGGAACGTTACTTTCATATCGGGACTGCACATATCCTTCATGGTGAGATTGAATTCTTTACCTGGCGTAATGGTATACCCTGTTGCCACATCGTCTTTACTGGGAGTGATCCACCCCCATATTCCCCCCGGACAATCTCTGGAAGGTTTCGAGCGAACAACAATAAACCATCCCATTGAATCTACTTCCGTCGCTGTACACAGTTTTCTGACCTGTCGATGGGCATCACACCAGAATATATACCCACTTTTATTATTCACTGCCGCAGGCAGGAACCCGTTATAAGGACGTGCTGCGTGAACATTACCTGCGATAAGTAAGGGAAAAAACATGACTGGCAGTAAAGACAATAATTTCAATTTTTTCATTGCATTAACCTTACATTCAATTATGGAGACCATCTCTAATCAGTTTGTCCGGATTGCCCCCGACTTTCTGAGGGAGAAAATGAATTCAGCGTCTGCTGAATAAAACGGAAATGAGGTAAAGCAGAGATAAAATGCTTATCCTCCGACAGCTGATAGAGAAGCTCACTGCGAATAAATGTTTCCCGCGATGGCCTTACCAGATGAATCTCATCCAGCCGGAAGACACGTAATTGCCTGTTATGTTCAGCGACAAGGTACCAGTAACCGTCAAAAGCGATTAGCCGGTAAGGTGCGATGGCCTCATGACGCTCCCCTTCAGTCAGAACGGTGATGCGCTGACATCCCGAAATAGCTCTGACCAGCCTGTAGAAGGAGAGCTTTCCTGTCGGGGGATGAGGTCTGTCCTGATGCCATACCAGACAGGGTCGCTCATCACAGTCCAGCAGGCTGCTGACCAGTCGCCGGTCAAAGCCCGGAAAAACCCCGGCCAGCCCTGTGCGGTGAGCAAAGGTCAGAATATCTATTTCCTGCCGCGTACTGTGAATATCTGAGCGCAGACTGCACTGCCCCTGGTAGTAATCCAGGTCGAGATACATCAGACGTTCCCGAAAGTCACGACGTAACGTACGCTCTGACACCCCGAATTCAGTTGCCAGTTTGCGAATAAACAGAGTTTCACCGGACACCAGGCGGCTGATAATCAACGACAACCTGACGGCAAGCCGGTCATGTCGCCGCTCCTGAAGCGTCATGAAAGATTTCTCCTGAGAAGTTAACTCTCTGAATTAATAATGATTACTTTAAAGGAAGGGGTGGACAGGGTATGGACAACATCGGAACTATTTTTTATGAGCAGCCCGGCCTTGTGAGCGCTCGTCTGACAGATAATGATGCTTCTCCTGATTTAGTTGATGATAAAACGCAATGGAAAGGACGTGTCCACAATCAACACATCATTAACAATAAGTTCATCGTTCGCAGAGAAAATTGCGATATCAGAAGAATATCCAGTCCCAGACAGCCCGTGCGACCGACACCACCGCATCACGCACGCTACGAATCACCGTTTTCAGCGATGCAGACAGGAACGAAGATGATTCTGCGGTATCGAAAACCCGGCCCACAGCTTCACCGAAACTGTCACGGGCCTGCGACTTTACCGGCTCTGTGCAGAGTCTCCCTTGCAGTTGTGTCACCACCGGGCTGGTGGCGCGGTCAGGCAGACAGCGCATCATGGCTGCCACCATCTCCTCAATGCCCCATCCAGTGCGGGCTGACACCACACAGATCGGATGATGCGGTTTAAACATCGCCATAATCGCAGCCTGCTTCGCTTTAAGATTTCCCAGTTGGTGCGGTGAAGGCTTGCTGGTGAGAGTATCCCATTCATGACAGGGTTCGATTTTGTCGGCCTGGTTAATCACAAACTGTACCTTTTGCCTGTAAGGTTGCATCACACCGTTCCAGAACTGCTCGTCCACGGTCAGAGCCCGATCATCGGCCTTAATGACCCACAGCACCAGGTCCAGCTCCGGCAGCATTCGACGGTACAGGGCACGGTATTCGTGATCCCGCCACCCGTTTTCACCTACCCCCGGTAAATCGACAATCACCAGACTGTAACGACCGCTGCGCAACCGGAAGCGCAGTACGTCGCGAGTACAGGAATTCACGTCACTCACCGGGGACACCTCGCCCCGGAAAAGTTCGTTGCAGAGAGAGGATTTACCAGCGCCACTTTTGCCCATGATGCCAATCACCGGCTCGTAGTGAGTCAGGTTCTGGATACGTTCAAGAATAAGCTGGCGAAGCGTGCGCGGAAGCGACGCAAGCGGTTGTTCAAAGGCCTGAAGGCCGTCAGGTTTGTTCATACAGTAGTCTCAGCGTGAAAAATTAAAAAACCCCGCGATCCAGTCAGGAAAGCGGGGATTCACGTAGATAATATCTGTCTGAAATTATTTGGAATTTTAGATTAACACGTAAAGGAAATTGTGCAGCGCAGAACTAAAAGATGTCCGCTGAGTGCCAGATGCGGACTTTGCAAAAAGTACGGTTCGTTAATCATTATGGTGGAGGCGACGTAATCTGTCTCATAATTTCCTAGTATTGCTTAACTCACTGAAAACGTTTATATTGTCATTGCGAACTATCGTTTGATTTAGCATTAATGCTTTTGTTAATTAAACCTCAACCTAAACGAAAAAATAAAATTTTATATTTTACTTCATTGGGCAGAATTACTATGGACTGGAAAAATAATAAAGAAATTGCTGCATATTTTAAGTTTTCTAATGTTATGGAAAGTGACCCAAATGGGTTACGCCAGGCAATAGTCAGAAAAATGGCATCAATACATCCAGACAATACTAGTGGTATTTTTATTGATGATGAGTCAAAAAATCTATGGCAACACCTTAATTCAGCAAAAGAATTCATTGATAATCAGTCTATTGAGAAATCTACGGATGAAAATGACAAACAGTTGATACCCATGTCACAAGTGATGGATTTGGTTAAAGTGATTACTGCGACAGGAACTCAGACTGTTAGTCTGACGCCTTCATTAATAAAGTCAGAAGTTCGGAGTGATACACGATCCCGTGCATTTCTCCCTCGATTGGGGTCAGGAGTATTTGCGACGCTAAGCGCTTTCTTTTTTACGTTTCCCAATACGGCTAAAGATAACCCAATCATTGGACCTTGGCTACAGCTCCCTGATTCGCAATACTATCTATTATGTGTATCGTTATTATCAGGATGGCTCTTTATTAGAACTTGGATTCAAGAAAAGAGACAAGAAGAATTAATAGATTATTTATCATCTGATGAAGGACTTCGAAGGATTCTATTTAACATGTTCTATGGACATGTTGAACTTAACATGTCAGGACGACAGTTTTCGCTTCCTAGTTTCACTCGCGCTATTAAATTAAGGCATAGTAATCGGGAGCCTAGTATTGTAAGAATTATGGAAGTATATAAAGCTGTATTATTGGGTGCAACGCCTAAGTTATCTCGATCTATTGTAGATAAAATAGCTTTAATGCAGATCGATAAACTTATTCAGCGGGGATTGGTTGTGGAATTACCCCATTCCGGATTGGATCGGGCATTCGAACTTTCCGAGGCTGCGTATAATGATATTCGTCATAGACATTATTAATATCCATATAGCGTAGATGCTATTTTCTTTAATTTAGTCAGTGTCTGCACACTTTGGATCTCTCCTATGATTGTACTGAACCTACCCCGCTAGCATCAGCTCCTCGCTTAGAGCTGACGTCATGTCCACATGTTCTGTCCGCCTCGTGCCAGAAGCGGATATCGCGAGCGTTAAGTCATATATTTGAAAACGCATCGTTACCTTAGTTGGGATACTTGCACTACCTTTAGGCGTACTGCTATCTTGCACAGTTGTTCAAATGTAATCTTTTCTTTATTAGCAGCCTACTTCCAAGGGCTTGTAGAACTGACGAAACGAGGGAGATCCCCATGAGCGAAAAAGATTTTTCACTTTTTTATTTTGCAACCATTGATCGGGCTTACTTCCTCGACAAACACAATTTTTATGTTTCTGAAGCCAGAAAACGTTTATTTTCGCAGTTTAGCGATTCTGATCTTGAAGCTGAAGCTCGGCAGAAAGAAAAAGATTACTATGAGGCCGCCGGTAAGCGTTTTGACCCCGATTATGACGACGAGGGGGCTATCTGGGAACAGGCTCATGATGAAGGAATTTCACATTGGATTGCCCTCAGTGATATGAAAAATACGGTTTCACTTGCTCTGACAGCAGGAATGTTTCACCAGTTCGATAAGGAACTTCGAGAAAAGTGTATCCGTGAATTCAGCCATTGGCTCGACTCTAAACCCGTAACATCGATGATCTGGGACATCGGCTTCCCAAGGCTAATTGAAATTCTAGAATGGGTTGGGATGGATATCACCGGCAAGGCTTATTACGAAAAAATCGATGCCTGTCGCCAAGTAGTCAATGTTTATAAGCACGGTGATGGCCATGCCCATCGGGAGCTTTCCGTCGCGCATCCTGAGTATTATCAGGATATCAATATTCCAGGAGGCTATAGATTTAGTCTACGTCATGAGCAACTTGAGGTTACAGAAACACAGTTTATAGAGTTTGCAGATGCGATTACAGCTTTCTGGAATGATATCCCAACACACTGTATGCGATCAGCTATTCGGGAAGAACCTGAATGGATAAATGGCGAATATAAAAAGCATGAGAAGAAAGTTAAAATGCTTCAGGACTAAGATTCTTTATGATAGCAGGTGTATCCTACATGTAGACATTTGCCTGCCATGTCTTTTAGCTGCCCTAGTTGCAAGAACAATTGCGGACTTCCGCTCCTCGCTCATAAGGGACAACCATACTCAAATCTCCCACATTGCAGGAGATTTGAGTATGAACACGTTACCGTGGAACAAAGACCGTATCATAGGCCAAAAAAGACCACTTCAGATATCTCATATCTGGGGTATCCGAATCCGACTTGAACTGGAAGGTAAAACGCGCGATTTAGCTTTGTTCAATATGGCCCTGGACAGTAAGCTTCGGGGCTGTGATCTGGTCAAACTCAAAGTATCTGATGTTGCATATGGTAGCTCTGTTTCAAGCAGAGCAACGGTATTGCAACAGAAAACCGGTAGACCTGTGCAATTTGAGATAACCAAAGGGACAAGAGAAGCTGTTGCTGCATTGATAAAGCTTGGCAATTTGCACAGTAAAGACTTCTTGTTCCGGTCTCGGGTCGGAACTAACCAGCACATTTCAACCCGGCAATACAACCGAATCTTTCATGGGTGGGTAGAAAAGCTTGGTCTCGAAGATTCGCTTTACAGCACACATTCCATGAGAAGAACAAAACCTTACCTGATCTACAAGAAAACCAAGAATCTCCGGGTGATCCAACTTCTGTTGGGCCATAAGAAACTGGAAAGCACAGTCCGTTATCTGGGCATTGAAGTCGATGAGGCATTAGAGATCTCTGAATCGATCGAAGTCTAAGGTTGTCAGGGCTGCAACATCAGCCCTGTGCCAGAAGCGGACATTTAATGATTCTAAAAACTATGATGTCGCAGCCAAGTTTTGCCGACCGTAGCTTGGCAACAAATGACATGATTGACTATTTTTGTTTAAACAGAGAAGCTTTAAGGATAGCCTCTTAAGGATTAGATTCTCATGTTACGAAAAAGCATTGAAGCTAAGAAGAGACACCATTATGTTTGGGCGAATTACCTAACGCGCTGGGGTAATGGTACAAAAAATGTTTTCTACACAACAAAGACTGGAAAGATTGCCTGCGACAGTGTACGTGCAATAGCTGCTGACGACTTTTTCTATAAAACAACAACGCTTACTAGCGAGAACGTTGATATAATTAAGGCCTTCTCTCGAAAAAGCCCCAGCCATCTCCATACTCAACACATTTCCTACCTAGATGACGTCCTTAAACTGCAAAGATTAGAGGCTGTATATAGGGCTTCTGGTAAACAAGATCAGGAAGCGGAAGCACTTCTTCATGCGACAAAGTGCAACTTAATGGAGAATCTCCATTCATCTCATGAATTGGAGGCGCTATCGATATTAGAAGCGCTCGCAAATGAAAGGCTTGATATACTTCATGATAAACAGCACATGATTGAATTCATGATGTTTTTTGGTCACCAAATTACGCGTACAAAGCCTTTCAGGGACGCAGTGTTTCACGCTCAGCCTCGTCGTAATAATCTTGAAATAAAAGTATCCGACACGATTGTTCATGCTTGGTGGTTTATAAGCTACATGTTTGGGATGAATATTGGGTGGAGTTTATATTCAAGTCGTAATGAAGATATACATTCATTATTGGTAAACGATACCGGGCTACCTTTCATAACATCAGATCATCCAGTCGTTAACGTGCACTCATGTGTCTCAGAGACAGATTTTATCGCGCCTGAGTATGCTGACTTTTACTACCCAATCTCACCACGCATAGCCTACATCATATGTAATTCAAAACGATTTTCTCCAGGTGTGAACTATATCGATAAAGATACTGTTGAGGACCTAAATATAAAAATAGCAAACCAAGCCATGGTGCATATTATAGGAAACACAACAAACGCCCTGCTCCCTTATAAAAAACACCTGGGTTTAAGATATAAAAAAAGGCCTCTTTTTTAAGATGGTATGTTTTTTATATAAAGCTAAATATAAGCATCAACCTTAAACTCATTCATCGCAACATTGTACCAATGTCCGCTCCTCGCTCATAGCGGACCTTCAGATCAGCTAGCTTGTAAGGTTCGAGCCAAAAACATACATTCTAGTAAACAGGCAACCGCTCCATCATCCATACCCCGCCATATTAATCTTTAACAAGTATGTGCTCTCTACGTTACGGGACAAGAGAGAGATAGCTATAGACCTTGGTCCATTAGGATTCATTACAATACTGAGAAATCAGACGAAGAAACCACTGAGATCACAACGCTATTTAGCAGATCGCCGATAAGATTTCGCCGCTTGCCAGGCATGTTTCATCTTCTCAATAAACTCCAGCTTCTCTTCAGGTTGGACGTTCCACACATCTATAGCCGCAATAATCATGTCATAGCGCATAGATGTATTATAAGGGCGAAGATAGCCCGCTATTCGTCCTTTTCCTTTGAGATAGTCCCAGAGATAAACTAACTGAGTTTCATCATCACGTGACATCCAGTCAAAATCTGTCAGAAAAAAATCATATTGCTCAAGCCAGCGTTCATGCAGTTTTCTGAAATAAGAGATCTTATCTCCAAGTGAGTATGGAGCTTCATCAATGTACCTCATCACACCATTGATGAGTTCACGCTCAGTTACCGGAGTGGGATTGTACACATCGGTACTTGCTCCCGCGTTCAGATAAAATCGGGAGAAAACACGTTTCGGTTTTTTCGAAGCAGTAGCCTGTGGATTTGTTATCAAGTCCCAATCAATATCGTCCAAATCGATATTCAAATTAGAGAAATCAATATTGGTGAAGATATTATCGCCCATTAAAAGAGAATTAAAATCACTAGAACAACCGACGTCATTCCCCAACCCACCAAGCGTCCACCCTGCAGATTTTACTGGGTATTCAAAATGTAATGGTGAGCAAACCACGATGCTCTAGGTGTACCTTTGAAACAATCAAAATAATCTTTATCAATCAGTTGCAGGTCAGCCCATTCTTTAAGTGTTTTCCGTGCAATTTTGATTCTGCCCTGATCGCCATGAAAATGCCGTTCAAGTATCTGAGAGATCAAACGTCGAAAATCATCCGGCGTATCATAAGTACTGCACAGTAACGAGAGATCTGTGTTGAAAATCCTATTCAGCGTTTTTAGGTACATTATCTCGTAGCGGATCATATCGTAATGCAACATCGTCTCTTCCCTCTAACTCTGGCTCCTGAACACAGATTAGCATGAGCATCTTTTAGGTAGAGGGAGGCGGGTCACAGGCTGAGGAATCGCTGATTTTTTATTGATATCCTACTGATTTTATTGTGATAACACCATGACGCTTTACTGCATTATTCCTGTTGTTTTCACTCTACGCTCCTCCTCTGCTCACCTCATTAGAATCGTTCAACGGCAAATATGAACATTTGGGTTTTTAGTATAATTAAGGGGCACTCCCTGTTTCTATACCACCCTGTTCACAGCTCCTTCCCCCAATCATTAACCCTGCCTGTCTTCCCTTGGATACACAGTTCCCTGTATCTGCCATATCTCCGCTTCTCTTAAAAATTACATCTCATCCCAATCCTTTGTACTCCACCTCACAAAGGATAAATCAATGCACACACCTTACCCTTTCAATTCCAGATACACGATGAACTGGTTTCTACTGTCTCTACTCAATGACCACCTGAATCAGCTACTGAACCGATACTCGCGAATACAAGCACTCAGACTTGACCTGTTCTATCAGAAAGGTACAGAGCGTTATAAACGTCATTCATGGAATGAAACCGAGCGAGAAGTACGTATGCTGGTTGAACGCACTCTGCAGCACACAAATCTGGCAGGGTATTTCTGGGTACTGGAGAGCTCTGCGGACCACGGCTGCCATGCCCATATTGTGTTCTACCTCGACAGGCACCTTAACCAGGCTACCTACCCAATAGCTGAGAGAGTAGGAACAATATGGCGGGAAATAACGCAACGAGAAGGCTATTACAACCACTGCGAGTACAAGCCTGCTTATGACGTCAGTATTGATAGGCCGGTGAACTACGGTGATACCGAAGCCATCGATAACCTGCGCTACATCATCAGCTACCTTGCCAAAGAAGAACAAAAGCACGGTCACTATCACTACGGAGCCAGTGAGGTACCGCCGCCCAGCGGACTGGGGCGTCCTCGCACGGTGTAGCTCACGTTCTGCACTTTTTTACGTATCAATCCATTGATGTGGAAGGGCTGGTGGTAACGAGCAATCACCCACCAGCTCAGGATAAACCCACAATGGAAGACAGCATTATGACAGAACAAATTTCTTTGCTTGATGACCAACTGGTGGATATGCGGTTCATCACGAAGCTAACGGGACTTACGGATAAATGGTTCTATAAGCTGATTAAAGATGCCCAATTCCCGAAGCCAATCAAGCTGGGCCGCAGCTCCCGCTGGAAGAAAAGTGAAGTTGAATTATGGTTACAGCAACGCATTGCTGATTCACGCAGTCATTGATACAGCCTATTCGTTCTTAGCTATGCCTTTCTCAATTGACCAACCCTTAAAGCTCCATTCAGATCTGACATAATTCAAGCGATATCGTTTATCATTCTGTTCACTACAGTTCTCAGTTCAGAAACTGAAGAACTGAAACTCACCTCTTTCTAAAGATTTTTACGATATCTCTGTTCGTGAACTACTTTGTTGGCGATAAGGCCAAGTAGGTTCGCAAAAGGGGGTAAACCACTAATCATGACGGTTTTGCTGTGCATAATGTAACTTCAACTTGCAAAATGCTATGCAAATTCATTGAGCATGGTATGCTCTTGACCAGTATTGATACTCACCACCAGAGGCACAGCCATGATCCGCTGCCACCTTGCCCGAATCATGGGTGAACACAAACTGCGTATTGCCGACGTTGCCAGAGAGACGGGACTCAGCCGTGCTACGGTAACGTTGCTCTATAAAGAGACGGCTCAAAAAGTGGATTTGGGCACGATAGAAAAAATCTGTCTGTTATTCGGCTGTGGTATTGGCGATCTGCTGGAGCTTCAGGTTCAGGGAATTAAAACCGAAGGAAAGGAATTCCCAGATGCAGATCACTAACCATCAAGCAAAATACTACGCTCACGAGCTCACCATTCGCCATGTAACTGGCGGTGTCGATAGCCTCTCGCAATCATTGTTTGATGCCAGTGTCGATCTTAATCCCCACCAGATCAACGCAGCACTGTTCGCACTCAGAAACCCCTTAAGTCAGGGCGTTGTACTGGCTGATGAAGTGGGCTTGGGTAAAACCATCGAAGCGGGTCTGGTGGTTTCCCAATACTGGGCAGAACATAGAAGAAAGCTCTTGATTATCTGCCCGGCTTCATTGCGCAGGCAGTGGGCACAGGAGCTGGCGGATAAATTCAATCTGCCATCACAGATACTGGATTCAAATACTTGGAAGAATCTACATAAAGAAGGCGTTTATAACCCGCTGGCTGAAAAGCGGGTCATCATTATGTCTTACCATTACGCAGCTCGGCTTGAAGAGCAATTGCTTATTGAGCCTTGGGATCTGGTGGTAATTGATGAAGCCCATAAGCTTCGCAATGCTCATCGCACCAGTAATCGCATGGGACAGTTTCTCAGAAGAGCACTGGCAGGCCGCAAAAAGCTGCTTTTGACCGCAACCCCTCTGCAAAACTCACTGATGGAGTTGTACGGCCTCTCAACCTTGATTGATGAGCAGCTCTTTGGTGATGAACGTTCTTATCGTCAAAGTTATATTCAGGGACATAGCTCCGTTGCAGAGCTGAAAGGCCGGCTTAAAGGTTTCATTCACCGCACCCTGCGGCGCGATGTGTTGGAATATGTGCGTTACACCCAGCGCCAAACATTAACGGTGCCTTTCACCCCGACAGCACAAGAAGAAGATCTCTACAACGGTATATCAGACTTATTAGAGCGTGACGAGAGCTATGCACTGCCTAGTAATCAACGCCATCTTACGGGGCTTATTCTTCGCAAGCTATTGGCTTCCAGCTCACATGCGGTACTTAACACACTGGAAACTATCTTAAAGCGCCTTGAGGCACTGAAAGAAAATACCCAAAGCGATATTGATGTTGTCTCCACCTTGGTGGATGACGACGACCTTGAGCAGGAGTATCTGGAAGAAATCGACGAGCTTGAAGCTAGCGATGCGGAAATCGATCTTGAGTTGCTAGAAGACGAAATCAACGAAATCAGACTCTACATTGGCAAAGCCAAAACCATTGAAACCGACAGTAAAGCAACGGCACTTCTTACAGCATTGAATCAAGGCTTTGAGAAAATGGAGGCCATGGATGCGCCAAGAAAGGTTATTATCTTCACCGAATCCAAGCGCACGCAAGAATACTTAACCCGTTTTCTGTCTGCTAATGGCTATCAGGATAAAATCGTCACCTTCAGTGGTTCCAACAATAATCCACAAGCTACGAAGGTGTATCAAAGCTGGTTAGCGGAAAATCAAAACAGCAATAAAATCAGCGGCTCGCCTCAAGTTGACAGGCGCTCCGCCTTAATTGATCACTTCAGGCATCATGCAGAAGTCATGATTGCCACAGAAGCCGCCGCAGAGGGTGTCAATCTCCAGTTCTGTTCATTGTTGATAAATTACGACTTACCCTGGAATCCTCAAAGGGTTGAACAGAGAATTGGACGTTGCCATCGTTACGGCCAGAAGTTCGATGTAGTTGTTATAAACTTCCTGAATAACTCCAATTTGGCCGATCAGCGCGTGCTAGATTTACTAACCGAGAAGTTTCATCTGTTTGATGGGGTCTTTGGAGCTTCAGATGAAGTGCTGGGTAGCATTGAATCTGGCATCGATTTTGAAAAGCGTATCCAAGCCATTTACGAAACCTGCCGTAAGCCAGAAGAAATTGATGCTGCTTTTAAACAGTTGCAACAAGAGCTGGAAACAGATATTAACGAAAAGTTGAAAGAAACCCGGCAGCTTTTGCTGGAAAACTTCGATGAAGATATTCATGACCTACTCAAACTACGGCTGGATGCCGCCGAACAGCGCCTCGACAAGGTCGGTCGTTGGTTCTGGGCGCTGACTCAGCACGAATTGCAGAGTCTTGCGGCCTTCAATGAAACCAATCACAGCTTTGTTTTAAAAGCGTCGATTCCGCAGATCCCATCTGGTTTGTATCAACTGCAGAAGCGTAGCTCAGGTCAAAAATCAGGCAATGAATTATCCCTTGCGCACCGCTACCGTTTGTCTGCTCCTCTGGGCGAATGGGTGCTACAGCAGGCGATACGCCGTGAGTTACCCGCTGCAGAGCTGGTATTCGACTATTCATCTCATACCTCGAAAGTGTCTATGATTGAGAGTTTGATAGGTAAGACTGGTACTCTACGCTTACAGAAATTTAGCATTGAATCATTGGAGCGAACTGAAGACTACCTGTTGTTTGCAGCTATGGACCAACAAGGAAATACCCTGCCCGGGGAAGTTGCACAAAAGCTGATGCAGCTTCCGGCCTTTGAGCATTCATTCAGGCAGAAGAATCAGCTCGCAGAATCAATGGCCTCAGAGACAGCACTTGAAGGAATTCTGGCGTCAGAACGTAATCTGGTTGAAAAATCAGTCAATGACCGGAATCTAAGCTTCTTCGAGCAAGAAGTAAATAAACTAGATGCCTGGGCTGATGACCTGAAAGAAGGCCTCGAGGCTTCTATCAAGGAACTCGACAAACATATTAAAGAGGTTCGCCGCGAAGCCAAGATTGCAGTCACGCTGGAAGAAAAGTTGGCCCTGCAAAAGCAGCAGAAGAATTTGGAAAGCCAGCGCAATAAGAGCCGCCGCGAGTTATTTGATAAGCAAGATGAAGTTGATGAACGCCGCGAAGAGATGATTGAGTCCCTTGAAGGCAAACTGAATAAGAAAACAACGGTAGAAACCTTGTTTACCGTGCAATGGAGTGTGAAGTAATGCCTGCCCTGCAAGCCCCAATGTTAGAAGCGCTAAAAAAGCTGCTTAAGAACAGATTCGTCCCCCACTTGCCACTGCTTTTAGGAGACGCAAATCCGTTAAATCGTGATAACAAACAGATTTCCCGTGCATTTAGTGCTTTTGTACTACAAAAGTTGTTCGGTCTGGACACAATAACTGCAGCCAAAGCGGTGGTAGATGACTACAACGATAAAGGCATAGATGCTATTTATTATGATGAAAACGAGAAAGCTCTCTATCTTGTCCAAAGCAAGCTCAAGGCAAGTGAGCAATTTCAATTGGATGAAGCACAATCATTCCTCAGCGGCATCAAATTTATTCTTGATAAGGACTTTGATCAGTTCAATCAGAATGTGAAAAATATCCAACATAAGATAGAAGACGCGCTGGACGAATGCGATAAAATCCACCTCCTCATAGCGTACTCAGGTGATGGCATATCGATTCAGGCCAGAAATGAAATTCAGCAAAAAGTTCAGTCACTGATTGATGACGGTGAAGAACAGCTGGTGCTTGATCCCGTCATCTTCGGGCCGGAAGCCATTGAGAAAGCTCTAAGGGAGGAAAATGCAACTAAGCCTATTAATGAAAAGATACAAGTGCACAAGTTTCGTACAACAAATAGTCATCCCCGGTATTCGGTATTTGGCCTTGTAAAAGTTGAGGACCTCATTGCGCTCCATAATCGACATGGCCGCGCATTGTATGAAAAGAATATTCGCTTTTTTATTGGCGCCGGGCGCCGAGGCGTTAACTCCGCAATCCGGGAGACTCTACTGAATGCACCACAGAATTTCATGCATTTAAACAACGGCATCACGCTTGTCGGAAACCATGTGGAAGCCAAGTCAAATGTCAAAGGCTCAAAGCTTACCAAAAATATTCAGGTGCTCGGATTATCCGTCGTCAATGGAGCGCAAACCATCTCTTCGGCAGCGCAGTTTATAGAGCAAAACCCCGAAGCCGATATATCAAGTGCTCAGGTAATGGTTACCATCATCAATACCGGCAATGACGACTTTCATAAACAGGTGACAAAGGCGCGAAACCTGCAGAATCCGGTTGATCTATCCAATTTCGCAGCATTGGACGACAACCAAGAAAAGTTAAGGCAGGAAATGGCCCTATTTGGTATTGACTATCAATACCGCCCACAGCGTCAAACCACAACCGGCATTCCGGTTATCACCATTGAAAATTTGGCAAAGGCGTTAGCTTGCTTGCACAACGATGTTAGCTTCCCGGCACGTCTCAAATCTGAACCCAGCCAGTTTGTTGACTCGTCAAGCGAATCCTATCAAGCTTTGTTCACGGCTGAACTAACAGGCCATAAAGCACTTAATGCTTATACTGCATTTGGAGTTATCCACGAACTTGTGACTCAAGCAGAGCGCGGTTCCCCAAGCCCAGAGAAGTTGGTGTATCGCCATTGTGGCTATGCCATTGCCAGCATTTTGATGAAGCAACTGAGACGCAAAATTGAAGGGAACGAATTGCTGGTTGCGGATAATGTCAGAGAGAGTTTAAGCATACCCTTTGATGAGATTCGACAGCAGTTTGCCGATCAATACACTGAGGTCGCTTTGGGCTCAACACACCACGCATTTTTCAAGCGTATTGCAGATACAGCCAATCTCATCAATAAGGTTTGGATTGAACACCAAGGTCTACAACAAGATGCTGCGGTGGTTGCACTTCAGGGGAGGCTCTCAGCGGAAGATCCCTACAACCAGAGCCTGTTTAATGTGTTGAAAGATCGAGCCGCACAACTCTAGTTGCGCTAACTACAAACACAAAGAATTTGAGAATTATGTAAGAGACCACTATGAGCAAAACAAAACTCGAACTGACTTGGATAGGCAAAGACAAACGTCCTAAGCTGGAGCCCCGCATTCTTCTGGAAGATCCAGATCTTTCCTATCATGCTAGTCATAAAGTGTCTGAAAGCGATTGTTTTGATAATAAACTTATTTTTGGTGATAACTTGCTGGCGCTGAAGGCGTTGGAGCAAGAGTTTACTGGTAAGGTAAAATGCGTCTACATTGATCCACCTTTCAATACTGGTGAGGCCTTTGAAAATTATGATGATGGTTTAGAGCATTCTATTTGGCTGAACTTAATGTATGAACGCGCTAAGTATATATACAAGTTGATGTCTGATGATGGGACGCTTTTTGTACATATTGATGACAATGAAATTGCATATCTCACGGTTATTCTTGACGAGATTTTTGGAAGGGAAAATCGTGTTTCAATTGTAACCTTCAAGCAAGGTGCAGTTACTGGCCATAAAGCCATTAATCCAGGATTAGTAACCACAACAAATTTCATTCTTGTTTATGCAAAAAATAAGAAGAGTTGGGTGCCAAATAGATTGTTTACTGCAAAGGGAAGAGATAGTAGATATTCTCAGTTCATAGAAAACTACGAGGAAAGCTACGAAAACTGGAGATATATACCACTAAGTCAAGCCGTTGGAAACGAACTTGGAATACAGTCTCGACAGTTGAAGAAGGCACTTGGTGAAAACTATGAGAGAGAGATTGAAAGTTTTGTGATGCGTTACCCTGAAAGGGTGATACGTACGGCAAGACCAGATTATAAATCTGTTGGCCAGAATGTTCGTGATGCAATTGATGCATCCAAAAAAGATCCGGAAAAGGTCTTTCTTTTGAAAAGAGAAAACCATTCAGATATGTACTTTACGAATGGCGAGCGAATCCTATTCTATAAAGACAAGTTAAAAGAAATCGACGGTATGCTCGTTGCAGGTGAGCCATTAAGTAATCTTTGGGATGACCTTCTCTCGAATAACTTACATAAAGAAGGCGGGATAAAGTTTCCAAAGGGTAAAAAACCTGAGTTTTTGATTAAACGTGTTCTGGAATTGTGCACTCAAGAAGGAGATCTTGTGCTTGACTCTTTTGCAGGTTCTGGCACCACGGCTGCTGTCGCTCACAAACTTAACCGCCGTTGGATAACTATTGAACTTGGCGATCATTGCCACTCACATATTTTGCCTCGATTGCAGCAAGTAATAGACGGTAAAGATCAGGATGGAGTATCGAAATCCGTAAATTGGCAAGGTGGTGGTGGTTTCCGCTATTACAAATTGGCGCCATCACTGATCGAATACGACCGCTTCGGCCAGCCGGTAATCAACAAAGAGTTTAATGCAGAAATGCTCGCAGAAGCCGTATGTAAATTGGAGGGCTTTACTTATGCACCTTCTGATACGCTTTGGTGGCAACATGGGTATTCCACGGAAACTGACTTTATCTACGTGACCACACAAAACCTTTCGATCGAGCAATTAGAGCAGATCAGCGAAGAAGTAGGCAGTGACAAAACCCTGCTGGTGATGTGTGGTGCTTTCCGTTGCAAGGCCGATCGTTTTACAAATTTGACTATTAAAAAGCTGCCAAAGGCCGTCCTGAAGCATTGCGAATGGGCGCACGACGATTACAGCCTGAATGTGCGAAATCTGCCGATGACAGCACGCGATCCTGCACAAGATGACCTGTTTTAAGAATTGGAGTAAGAAATGGATACCAGAATTATTAATAGTATTTCAGGTCGCTTGAGCTTACGTGCTCCGCAGCGGGAATCATTAGAGGCATTGGCCAAAGCCATTGACACAACGAATGACAAACTGCTGGATCCAAAACATGATGTGCCATCATTACTAAAAACCTTAAAAGCTGAATTCCCTACACTCGAAGACTTCGAGCGCGACTTCCCATCGCTCTGTTTTGCGTTAGCAACCGGCGTGGGGAAAACCCGACTGATGGGTGCTTTTATCAGCTATTTGCATTTAGCACACGGCATCAAAAACTTTTTTGTGTTAGCGCCCAACCTGACCATCTATGAAAAGCTGATTGCCGATTTTAGCCCCGGTACACCAAAGTATGTATTTAAGGGCATTGCCGAATTCGCAGCGTATCCGCCTGAGGTGATTACTGGTGATAACTACGAGCAACGTGGCGCTCAGGTGATGAGTGATCTTTTCAGTAATGTAAGGATTAACGTATTCAATATTTCCAAAATTAATTCAGAGGTTCGTGGTGGCAAAGCACCGCGCATCAAGCGTTTGTCAGAGTACCTAGGTGATAGTTATTTCAGCCATCTGGCAGGCCTGCCAGACTTGGTTCTGCTAATGGATGAATCGCATCGCTACCGTGCAAGCGCTGGTGTCAGAGCCTTGAACGAGCTCAACCCAATTCTGGGACTGGAACTAACCGCAACACCTCAGGTTGAAATAGGTAGCACCACAATTCCTTTTAAGAACGTGGTAGTGGACTATCCCTTAGCTCGCGCTATGGAAGACGGCTTTGTTAAAGAGCCAGCCGTAGTTACACAACGCAACTTCGACCCTAACCAATACAGCAGGGAAGACCTAGAGGAGATCAAACTCAAGGATGGTATCCGCTTACACGAAGCCACCAAAGTTGAGTTGATTACCTACGCCCATGAGAATGACACCCGTATCGTTAAGCCTTTTATGCTGGTGATTGCCCGCGACACCACTCATGCGAAGGTTCTGAAAGAGAAACTGGAAATAGTATTTGACGGTAAATACGCTGGCAAAGTGATTCAGGTAGATAGCAGCAGTAAAGAAGAAGAAACCGTGCAGGCATTGCTGAATGTTGAAAGTAGCGATGAGCCGACAGAAATTGTTATCCACGTGAACATGTTGAAGGAGGGTTGGGATGTAACCAACCTCTACACCATCGTTCCTTTGCGTGCGGCAAATGCCAAAACCCTAGTAGAGCAAACCATTGGTCGAGGCTTGCGTTTGCCTTACGGGAAGCGAACAGGTGTTGAGATGGTCGATCGGTTAAGCATTGTCGCCCATGATCGATTCCAAGAAATCGTCGATGAGGCCAACAAAGACGATAGTGTGTTAAGAAAACTTAAATTCATCGAATTGGACTATGAAGAAGAGCAAGGCAAAGAGAATTTTCAGATCGGCTCGAATATAGACGCACAGATTTTTGGTGGTGACACCCAAGGTAGTGCAGGAACCACCTACAAACCTACAGCACAAGAGAAACCGCTCTTTGCCTCAGAACCTGAAAAAAAGGCAGCCAGCGCTGCGTTGACGGTTATCAAGCAATATCAGTCCAAACCTGAGCAGGCACCAACTAGTCAGGCCCTTCAGTCTGAAGCGTTGCAGCAGCAGATTATTGCAGCAGTAAAAGAACACCTCACCCAAGGGCAACAATCACTGTTAGAAGATGAAGAGCAAATTGATATTGCCGATGTGGTCGCCAAAACAACAGCGTTGGTCGTTGATAACACTATCGACATTCCACGCATTATCGTTACCCCTAAAGGCACAGTAACTAGTGGCTACCATGCCTTTACACTAGATATTTCAGGAATCAAAGGCCTCAAGCCTCAAGAGCGTTCACTAGTAAGCCAGAGCCTACAAACCAATGAGCAAACGGAGATTGGTGAAGGAGACTCTGGTAATTACGAACCAATCAAAGAGAACTACATTCTTAAAAAGCTATTTGACTATGACGACATCCCCTACGACGAGCATGCCGAGCTGATGTATGACTTAGCTAAGCAAGCCGTTGAATGCTTGAGTGCTGTCAACGATGAAAAGAATGTGGAAAACATTCTTCAAAATCAAAGCGACGCTATCGCAAGGCTTATTCATGCTCAAATGGACAAGCACTTCTATGAAGAAGCCACCGAGTATGAAGTGGAAGTACGTAGCGGCTTCACCACACTGAAAGTGTGCTCATACACGGCGGCACAGGGGCAGGATGTTAAAAACTATCGAGACACCGTGACCGAAGTGAGTAAGATCAAGCAAATACTGTTCGGCGGTTTCAAAAAATGTCTTTATCCGATACAGAAGTTCGATTCTGACACCGAACGACGCTTCGCTATCATCCTTGAGCGTGATGCCATTAAATGGTTCAAACCTGCCAAGGGCCAGTTCAAAATGTACTACAAGAAAGGCACCGAACACCCGGAGTATGTGCCAGACTTTATCGTTGAAACCAACGATAGTATTCTCATGGTGGAAACGAAAAGCGCGCAGCATAAAAACGCTGATGGCAACTGGAACGAAGAAGTAACAGAAAAAGCTAAGTCGGGTGTAAAATGGTGTGCTAATGCCTCTACTTATCTAAAAGACAACGGCGGTAAGGAGTGGAAATATTTACTTATCCCCCATGACGAAGTTAAAGAAGCAAATATCTTAGGTAGTTATATTTCTAAATTTCAGCAGTCATAAAGTGGGACTAAGTAACAATAGACCGTGAGAACGCTGTCTTAAAGCTGGTGACAAAACGTTGGTGTTGTCACCAGCTCGATTTCTAACCTATGGATAACTTGGAAATTGCCTACAATGCAGAGAAATCTTGGCCTACAGCCATTATCACCAGTGGTGAATGTTACAGGCGTAGTGGTGGTATGCCGACTGAGTCTCAGAATTTCATTGAAGCGAAATATCCCAATGACAGTCGATATATATATTTATACGGCAAAGAGATTAACAAAGAAATCTACGCAATCTGTAAATAAGACAATATTATTAAAAGTAATAACCCTGAGAAATCATCAAAGTAGGCTCGACATTATCTACAGACAAATTTGCATCCTCGCGGTTTGACTGTATGTTGTCCAACCCGCCTTACGAAAAAAGTTGAGTATCAGAGCAGAAGCGCATCAAAGACAGAAGTGATGTCATTGCCCCTCACTTTAAAGTAAGTCTGAAAGACTATCAGGGTAATGATCAGGTAGTCGATGCCACGCTTGTTCAAGTGATGGCCAGTTACTGTTCCTAATGAAAATGGTCAACAAGATGAAAGATCCCTGCGTCAGCCTGTATATAGACCTGTTTTAGCTCCATGCATTTTCTAAATCTAAGTATAAAAATAATCCTGATCCACATAACAGAAACTTTGTGTTTGAGAATATGCTTAAAGGGATTATGTTGCAACAAGGTAAGGATGAGCTGTGCGCAAGGGATTCAGCATTCAAAGCATCCTAGACGCAAAGCATGCAACGAATGTTCGATAAGTATACTGGAATTCCCAAGAGATAATACTGTATTTATTGCTAACATCATTAAAAACATTAGAATTGAAGAATAGTTGAGGCTGATATACCTCAACTTAATTCATGCCACAAGAAAATTGTTACGGCATTTAAATTAAACGCCCCAAACATTAACTGTTTTTGCATCAAAAATTTTTACTTTTGCGTGGAATTTTGATTGTATTGAGCGAATATGTTCCGCATCATTATCAGAATAAACTCCAATATAAACACTCCATAGTTTTGGTGGGATTTTATTTTGAGCATGAGTGGCTTTGTTGATCGCTTCAATGATATGCTCATCATACTCACCAAAGTTAAAACCAAAAGTAATCAAAGAGCCATCTAATGATGATAATTTATCAAAACAATATGATAGATATCTATTATGCCTAATATGGCTAAGTTTCTCATCTCCATTTCCGGCAGTTACAAAGATTGGATAACTTCCTCTATCGAGTCTTTTTTTAATTTTTTCTAATAAAAAATTACTTTGATCATATTGTTCCTTTTCAATATCAACCCCTGAGTCAAAAATATGCAAAGCACCATGTAAATAATGAACATTTTGATTCTCTATATTTGGCCCCCACACAAGGTCAGAATATTCTGGAGTTTCTCCACGGAGCACTTCATCAAGATTTTCTATCTCTCGACCAAAGCCATCGATAGCATTTTCAACATGATTCCGCATAAGAGTCCAATATAGTAACATATCATAATTCGTAGAAAAAACATGCCCACCGCTTTTAATAAATAAATTTAAGAATTCAGCACAAGCAATTATCTTTTTCTCTGGAATTTTATACACATGCTCTGGATGAAGTTGATGTATCGAGCTTAGCAAACCGTCTTTCAACTTTTTACTTGCTAAAATAATATCAGCCTGTAATTTATCATCCGAGCTAAAAGCCTTTAACAAGGCCAACGTCGTATCTAATTGCTGCATTACTAATTCAAAATTTTTAGTTTTTATCACATCAAAAAGTTTATTTATTAACTGATCATTCCTTGATGTTAAAAAATTATAAAGGGCATTATATGAGAATATTTCGTTATCATAGGCCATACTAAAACCATTCCCCATAAGTAGAGAGTATGGCCGAGATTTCTTATGTAAATAAGTAATTACTTCCTCAAAACTCATTATTTCCATTTAATTTTTTATTCCTAAAAAATCCAAGTTTGGATATATTCGCTATTATTCACAGCACTAAGACTAAAGAAGTCGATAGTAAACATCTGTAATCTTCATCACATTTACATAAGCAGACCATCTTCACATGAAAGAAAATATGTTATAGTTGATAATAATCAAATAGTTAAAGAAGATGCACTGAGATTTTACATAAAAGTATCTCAGCACATTTCAATTATTTTTTAGCAAAATAAAACGGACTAACCACCTTCTCCCGATTAGCATCCAGATAATCTGCCCACCACTGCAGCATTAGCCTGCGCTCCCCCAAGTGTTCCGCCTTATGGATATACGCCGCCCGCACAGAGCTACGTTCCTGATGGCTCATCTGCCTCTCTACCGCATCCCTCGACCACAATCCTGACTCAATTAGTGAACTACACGCCATCGTTCTGAAACCATGTCCACACACTTCCGTTTTCGTGTCATAGCCCATCACTCGCAGAGCCTTGTTAACCGTATTCTCACTCATCGGTTTACGCGGATCGTGATCGCCCACAAAAATCAGCTCTCGATTCTCATTCATGCTTTTGATCTTTTCCAAAATGGCCAGAGCCTGCCGCGACAAAGGAACAAGATGAGGTGTTCGCATCTTTGAACCACGCTGAGAATGCTTAACACCTTCTAGCGGTTCACGCTCGCCCGGAATCGTCCACATAGCCGTTTCAAAATCTACTTCTGACCAGCGGGCAAAACGCAGCTCGCTTGAACGGATAAAAACCAACAAAGTGAGTTCAACAGCCAATCGGGTTAACGGCCTGCCGGAGTAATGATCAATACGATGAAGTAGTTCAGGAATGCGATTGAGTTCGAGAGCAGCACGATGCTGTCTTTTTGCCGTAGCAACCGCACCGGCAATTTCTTGTGCAGGATTGTAGTCGATTAAACCGCTCTGTACAGCAAAGCGCATGATCGCGGTAGTACGCTGCTGTAAACGGGCGGCAACTTCTAGCCGCCCGGATGACTCGACGGCTTTGATGGGTACAAGCAGATCCCGCGTCTTCAATTCCGCAATGCTCCGCTTACCGATGGCAGCAAAGAGATTATCTTCGAGGCTTTTCAATACACGAGAGCTATGCGATGCAGACCACTTCTGATTGCTGGCGTGCCACTCTCTGGCTACCACTTCAAACGTTATAGCCTCTTGCTCCTGCTCTACCTTAACGGCTTTCTTGTTCTCACTGGGATCAATGCCATTAGCTATTAGCTTACGGGCTTCATCCCGGCGTGCCCTCGCATCCGCCAGCGAAACTTCAGGATATTTTCCCAATGCCAGCATTTTCTCTTTGCCGCCGAAGCGATAACGAAGCCGCCAGTATTTGGAGCCGTTAGGGTGAACCAGCAAAACCATGCCATCACCGTCAGTCAGTTTGTAGGCTTTTGCTTCAGGCTTTGCCGAACGAACCTTCACATCACTCAGAGCCATGATGAGTATCCTTTCAAGGGTTCTGTGTGGGTACAAACATTATCGAACCGGGATATACCCGCAGTTGTACCCACATCAGTAAGTTGATGTAGATTGAATCAGGTTGACTTAGGTTGAGTGAAAAAGCGAGGAAAGCCTTGCGTATACTGGATTTCAGGCACAAAAAAAGACGTCCGTTGACGTCTATTGATGTTCCGATGGTGCCGAAGGCCGGACTCGAACCGGCACGTATTTCTACGGTTGATTTTGAATCAACTGCGTCTACCGATTTCGCCACTCCGGCACGGAAAGGATACGGAAAACGTTCTGGATTATACCTGTCACT
>POVV01000303.1_pt1 | contig 36461 bp, 32 predicted proteins | sample 1560271 | NCBI WGS metagenome assembly POVV01 (sample SAMN08337232, study PRJNA429181) | Bioreactor metagenome, whole genome shotgun sequencing project. | biome: cows' rumen and soil; feature: anaerobic; isolation source: anaerobic chemostat enrichment culture, galacturonate as sole carbon... | reverse complement strand
ATCCTCATCGGTCAGGCGGTAATGCAGGGAGCAGCTTATCCCACCGGAGCGGAATATTCATTATCTTCTCCGACAACACATGGTTATTTTGATAGTCAATACGGGACGAATTTTATGTGGTCGGTAGATGTTCCCTCCTGGTCGATTGCCTATGGTCAGGGATATCCCCTGATGCTTTTTGCAGGTGATGCTTATTGCGGTTCTTATTATGTCACAGTTTCTTTTATGGATGCTTGCGGATGCCAGTCTGTCATTTACCGACAATATGAGACAAACTGTATCAACTATATACTTTCGCCCAACCCGGCATCCACCGAAGTTTCTGTCGAAATAAAAGATGGTATTGCCGGTGCGTCCAGTGTGGCGAGTTTTACGGAACCAGCCTATACGGTTCAAATAGTGAGCATGTCGGGAAGTCTGGCATATCACGGAAAAAAGAAAGGTAAAAAATTCGATGTGCCAGTCTCATCGCTTCGTGATGGTATTTACAACGTGATTATTTCCGATGGGAAAAGAACCGGGCAGGGAAAATTGGTGGTGAAACACTAGAATTAAATCAATAGATAATTATAAAATCCTCATATAATTATTAGAGGCTGTTTAAATTTTATTCGTTTATAATGTTAGGAGTACTTTTATTGGAAAAAGAGTGTCATTTATCACATAAAAAAGTTTCTTTCAGACTTGAAAATATATAGAATTAAGGCTATAATATTTCAAAAATATTAAATTTACACAGGCTCTAAATATAATTCTCAGGTTAGAACAAATCTTTAAATAAGAAAAGAGCCCCGAACTATCTTGTAGTTCGGGGCTCTCTGTATAAAATAACTCAATACGGATAATCAGAGTTTTATTATTTTCCTAGTAGGCTTTCCACCTTTTCTATAATCTCCTGTTTGTCATGCGTACGTACAAGTATTGTTCCGTCTTTATCCAAGAGAATCAATGTAGGGATGCCTTCAATTCCGTACAGGGCAATCAATGCGTCTTTATTATCGAATATCTGTGTCCATGTAACATTTAAGGCTGCGGCCGATTGCAAATGATTCTCCAGTTCGTCGCTGACAACCACACCGATAACTTCCAATCCTTTGGAAGAATACTTATCGTTCAACGCCTTAATTTCGGGCATGGCTTGTCGGCAAGGACCACACCACGAAGCCCAGAAGTCGAGAAGAACATATTTGTCTTTTCCTGCGTAGTCTGACAATTTAATTGTTTCAGCTGTGTTCTTCGGATTTACACCTTCAAAGTCTATAAACTTAGCTCCAACTTTTGTCTTATCCATATTTGCTTTTGTTTCAAGCATCTTAACGAAAGGAGGAAAGTTTTTAGCTGCTTCTCCACCTTGCTCGTGCATCGACTTGAATTCGTCGAAAGGCAAATCGTTTTGAATAAGCATTAGTTCGAAAACGCCTAATATAGAGCCCTTATCTTTTTCGTAGTATTTTTTTATTATTTCGACAATCTTGGCAGATTCTTCTTTTTGCAGAATTTGTAATTCTGTAATTTCTGATTCTGTCAGTTCTCTTCCGGCTGCTTCAGCTGCTGCAACTTTGGCTTGTATTTTGTCCTGAGTTTCTCTTCCTGTAGCTTTATAGGATTCGAAGAGTTCGGCCAAACGGTCGTTCAACGGAGACCCTTTTATAATACCGGTGTCGCCGACTAAGGTCAGATTTCCTTTTTCAGCTATCAGATAGTGCATCATAGAGGTCTTGTCTGTTATTGCCAGTATCTTTGGCTCACCGGTGATGTCCAACGTGTAAGTAAAATTGCCGCCTTCTACCTTTATTGTATCAATCGGTTTATTCTCAGCTATATCAAAAACATAGATGTCGCTCGTTGTCGTTAGTCCCGTTCCTGTCAAAACCAGTTGGTTGGGAGTTTGTTTACAGGCAATAGCCAACAAGGATATTACCATAAGGAAAAATAACTTTCTCATTGTTTATTATAATTTTATAGGTTTGTTTATAAAAATTGAAGTTCGATATCTCAGTCCTCTTCTGCAAAATACCATCGGGTACTTTCCTTTTCACGTACCACTGCTTGTCCGGGTTGCATGTCCGGCAATTTTCGCAAGGCGGGTTCCATTTCCAGTATTTCTTCTATCGACACCAGATAGGCATCCTCTTCCTCCACTACCTCGTCGTCGCCAAAAAGTTGCCAGTCACCATCTTCGTCATAAAGGACAAAGGTAATGGGCGAGTCGTTTGTCAGCACATAGCTGGTAGTGAGTACTTGTTTATACTTTGGTTCTTCTTTCAGTTTCATCTATGTTATTATTTAGATAATGTGGATCTATTCTTCCTATCTGTACTCTGTTCTCTTCCAATTCTACTTTTAGCAGATTATATAATTCGGAAAAATCATATTTTAGTATACTAGCAGAAATCTGAACAGGTGTGTCATATAGTTTATAATTCATTTCGGCTGCCCGGCGCGAAAAAGCACTTTTTTGCCTGTCTATATATTTTTGAGGATTGCTCACTATAATCTTTATGATGCCCTGACCGCTGACGTAAAACTCTTCAATATCAATAATATCTTCCCAGGGGACGAATCCAATAGCTATCCCTCCCAAGTCGCATAATATGCCGGAACTATCTATAGTAAGGCCTGTCTTTTTAGTTATTAAAGTTTTGGTACATGCAATACCGCACAGACCAAAAAACAAAACAGTAACTACGCCTAATGTCTGGATAATAAAAGGATTAATTTTACTGGCAAATAACGAAGGAGATATTATAAACCAAATACCGACGAAGACAAACACAATTGCGCCTAAGAGTATCAATATCGATTTCTTTTTACTAATGGGTATTTCTATTTTATCCATAAAATGCAAATTATTTGCACGGTAAAGATAAAGGAATTAAATTTATTACCGCTTAGTTTTCTTATTCAAACGAAAAAACCGACAACAAGTAATACCTATGAAAGAATTTAAGTTTTGGGCTGTACCCTATTCGCTGACACAAATGTTTTTGATCGCCTTGCCGGCGGGTGTAGTTTTTATGTTTTTAATATTTTCTGTCGATATGGCTAAGTATTTCGGATACCTCTTTGCCGGTGCATTTGCTTGGAATGTTATATTCTTTCTTGTCTTTCTCAAAAGAGTGCGGATCACTTTTTCCGAATCGGGGACGATTCATCTTTATGTAAACGGTAAAGAGAAAATTGTTGCCGAACCTCAGCAGTTCGAATATGTTCGAGGAGCAGATATAAGGCGTACTACTAACCAATCGACACTCTATCTCGTGTTTAATGGGAAAGATTTTACCTTTAGCCTCTTCGAAAACAGAAACCTTGGCAGCAGTAGGCAGCAAGAGCTTTTGAAATATATGGTCGCGACCTATAACCTGCAAATGGAATTCTATGAAAAATCGCTGATGGGACCAATATATACATACCGCAATCCAACTTTCAAGGGAATATCGGTGACTAATTATAATAAAAGCGAGAAGTGAAAGAATAATGTTTTCTTTTTATTTGCCTTCAAGATTAACCGAGTAAATCAAATTCCAATTATGAAAATCTTATTGAAAATATATATTGCAGCATCGATAGTTATGTTATATTTTGCCTTTAATATGTATAGCAGTAATTTCATGGATCTGAAATGTGTTAAAGAATTTGGTAATACAAGACTTCTCATGCAACAGGAAGATGTAATATTCGATATTCTTAGAGCAAATATGAACATCTTGAAACTATTTGGCATCTATATAGTGATAGGTATAGTCATTAATTGCATTATCCTGTATAAAGGAAGGAAGAAGAGAGGTGCTACCCAATCACAATAAATGTGAGATATAAATAATACAGCTGGCCTGTAAGCCGGGTTCTGTTCCTCAGATGAGGTGTTTGCCATTTATCTACGCCTGCCGTCACCGACAGGCTCTAGCGACCTACCCCCCGGCATCGGGCGAGCAGCCCTACATGCGCCGGTATACATGGTCTTACAACTCGCAAGTGGTACGGCTTTGTACATTGCTGCACAAACGGTGAGCTCTTACCTCGCCTTTTCACCCTTACCCCCTGAGGGGCGGTTATTTTCTGTTACCTTCAACTCTGCCGTCGCCGACAGCTTCCCATTAAGAAGTACGATGCCCTGTGTTGCCCGGACTTTCCTCTTTCTGCCTTGCGGCAGCCAGCGACAAACCGGCCTGCTGTATCAGAGCGCAAAGATAGGGAAAAATTCGGTTTTTCTTTTCTAGATTGCTCCACTTCGTTTGCAATGACGAGATCTGTTAATGCCATACGTCATTGCAAAGATTCAACACCGAAGCAATCCAATTTGATATATCCTCATCTTTTCCTTAACTTTATAGTTTTTAATTTTCAATAACTATGTTTCGTAAACTTGTGGCCATAGAGCCTGTAAGTCTGATACCATCAGCAGAAAAAGCCTTGCATAACTTTGCAAAAGAAGTAGTAATGTACGATGATTCTCCCTCGGGAGACGATGAGGTTGCCGCACGCATAGGCGATGCCGATGCCGTACTGGTTAGCTACATGACCCGTATCAACAAAGAAGCACTTGAGCAATGCCCGAATGTAAAATACATAGGCATGTGCTGCTCGCTATATACTCCCGAAAGTGCGAATGTAGACATCCGCTTTGCAAATAGCAGGGGAATTACCGTAACCGGTATTCGCGACTATGGTGACGAGGGCGTGGTGGAATACGTAATCAGCGAACTGGTAAGATGTTTGCATGGATTCGGCCAAGAGCCGTGGGATGGCATGGCGCGCGAAATCACAGGGCTGAAAGTGGGAGTGTTAGGTCTCGGTAAATCGGGTGGAATGATAGCCGATGCGATGAAGTTTTTAGGAGCAGAGGTTGCTTATTTTTCCCGTAGCGAGAAACCTGAAGCTAAAGCCAAAGGATACCGCTTTTTACCAGTGGGCGAACTGCTTGCACAGAGCGAGGTTGTATTCTGCTGCCTCAACCGAAATACAGTATTGATACACGAGGCCGAATTTAAGCAGTTTGGTAATAAAAAGATATTGTTCAACACAGGATTATCGCCTGCATGGGACGAACCTGCATTCCTCAAATGGTTGGAAGGCGATAACCTTTGCTTTTGCGACACGGTAGCTGCTTTAGGTGGAGAGCATTTAGTAGATCATCGCAATGTGCGCTGTATGAATGTGTCTACCGGCCGGACTCGTCAGGCATTTGACCGTCTCAGTGAAAAAGTATTAGCTAATATGACTGAGTACTCGAAAAATAATTGGTAATAGTTTTGTCATAGCCAATACAGCGAAGCAATCCATTGATAAGTTTATTATACACTGGATTGCTTCGCCTTTTTAGGCTTGCAATGACGAAGTCGTCAGATGCTTAAAAAGCAATAGGTGACGTAATATTGATCAGTGTACTTACTACGGACCACCCTGCTATTTCGGGTGTAGCGCTATAAACATCGACAATGGCGTGTACCTGATCATTTTTTATCTCCACTCGCTGAGTATCGCCTACAAATCCGGGTGTCGCCTGCATTGCCACCTGCATCTCTTCGGGGCCTACCGATGCCAGTGAAGCGGCAACCGCTACGTTCAATCCCGTAGGAAATACACCGATAGCTTCGCGTGCAGTTCCCGAGAATACGATCTTCTTTTCAGTTTCAATGATAGGATCATAAACTACCGATCCTCTCAGGCGATGACTGCCTTTTTCGTTGAAAAACCGGGCTTGAGCATTTCCCATCAGCGTAGCGGTTCTTAACACATCGAATCCTCCGGTAGCTCCCGAAGCTATATAAACGCGCGAATCGTTTTCCTTAGCTGCGTTCTTCACATCTTCGAGAAAAGCGGTATCAGCTAGTGCGCCTATAGATAAGGTAACGATAGATGTTCCGTTCTTCAATGTTGGTAACGCAATTTCTTTCATTCCTGCGGGCGTAGTGGTTTCCACAAGATAATCCGGTTTCAGCGCGAGCAAATCATCCAGTGAAGTATATGCTGCACAGGATATTCCGTGTTGCTTCATCTTGTTTGCCAGATGTTCGGCCTTTGCTGCCGTACGCGAGTAAACCCCTACTAATTCATAATCTGGCAATAAGTCATATATCACGGCATTCGCAACTATTTCGGCGAGATAACCGCATCCTACAATTACTAATTTTTTCATAAAGAGCAAAGGTAACCTTTAAATTGTGAGTTTGCAAAAGGGGGAAACCAGAAGGATAACTCGTCATTGCGAGCGCAACGTAGTGTAGCGAAGCAATCCGGAGAGATAGATTGCTTCGGGGAAACCTTCGTAATGACGAGATCTGATATTTTATTTGATATAGTACCGGAACCCTACTGCTATACGTATTTGTCCAAGTCCTTCTTTTTCGTCTTTGCCTAATTTTATATTTCTCTCGCTACCATTTTCGTTTACGGTTATTGAGTTTAATAAACCCGAATTAGTAGATAAGGTAGCACCGACACCCCAGCTTGGAGAGAATTTGTATTCTGCACCAATAGCCGTTTCAAAACCGACTGTGCCTCCGGTTAATTTTAACTGATCTCCATTAGACTTATGAGTGGAAGAATATCCGATGTATCCTATGCCCAAACTCATATTGAAGATCCATTTCTGATTCTGTGAAAATCTCATCAGAAAGGCTGGGCCTACAAAGGTAATCATGTCGTTCGATTTAAGGTTGTTGAGACTGGTGGATGCCGAATATGCGGAGTACGACAGTCCCAAACCATAGTTATCGTTGAAGTAATAATTTGCCGAAGCATTCCAGACAAATCCTGACATCAGTTTTTTCAAATAGTCTTTTTCCAAACCATCTATACCATCAGCCATTTTTGCTGTTCTCCAACCGTACCCACCGTTGATAGCCAGATTGAATCGAGGCAGCATTTTCGATTCAGATAGAAGTACGGGAGTAGGACTTTCTTCTGAGTTGTCTTTGGCTAAGGTTGGAGCTGATAAATCAGATACAGTTAGTACCATAGCCGTCATTTGGTGGCACGAGCTTCCCCAGATAGACGGTTTCTTATGTTCAGTGATCAGCACTGCATTACCGCCGGCCTTGCGTGCTTCATTCTTAATTTTACTTATCACCGTAAGCGAGTCGCAACCGGTGGAAAAACCAGTGTCGGAAACACGAACTTGTCCGATTTCTTTCGATCCGGTAGGGAGATCTTCTTTGTAGAATACTTTTACCGGTGTTTCGGGCGGTAGAGAAGGGTGAAAATCGTACATCGTTGATGTTACTTTGGGTGAGCAGCTTGCAAGCAGGCATAAGACAGGTGTTAACAGTATTAATTTTTTCATAAAAAGAGTAAGGTATATGTTGTTTTATTAACAATTAGTTTCGATGCAAATATATTATTTAGTTGCATATTACTATCTAATAATCTGTTCTTTTTGATGAAAAAATTGAATGTATTTTACGAATTGAGTGTTTTCCCCATATTCAGATAGCATATAGTAGTCATGATTTATCTGACAATTGCTCGTGATTTATAATTACCATACCTATTCTACCAACTTATAACCTATAAGAGTCTTATATAAAGTTGGTACTATCAATAGCTTTTCATTCGCAATATATTCGATGTCGGCCGTAATGATTTTTTCTTCACCCAGATCAAGAATCAACTTTTTGTTACCTGCTGAATCAACATGAAATATCTGTCCTTGCCAAGCTCCGGATACAAAAAATCCGTTGTTGCCATCAGAAACGATACCATCCAGATTGTCAATTCCGCTAAAGATTTTATTAATTTTTTTAGTCGATTTGTTGATCGCATAAGCGGTTTTGTCATTCATATTAAGCAATAAAACATCTTCTTTCGTACATAATAATCCATTTGGTGCCGAAAGAAAATTGTCATCGAGCCATACTTCAATTTTTCCATCCGATATTTTATAAATTTTATTGCCAAAACAATCGGAAATGTACATATCACCGTTTGAATCGGATGCGATATCATTAAAAAACTTGGCTGTATCAACCATGAATATGTTTTCTGTCTTGGCGGTATTCGTATTAATCTCCACAACTCTGTTAATATCTGCTACATACAGCCGATCTTTATATAGCCCCATTCCTTGAGGATTGTCCAACCCTTCCACCCATTTCAAGGATTCGATCTTACCATTTATATCTATTTTGGAAATGAAGCCATTTCCGTCTTTTGCAAGGTATTCACCATTAATATTCGAGATATAAATAATTCCTTCTGAAGGATTATAAAGAGCAGACTCCGGTTTAAGAAAAAGAGAATCAGATACCCATACTTTCGAAAGGCTTTGACTAAAACAAATTGTTGAACTCAATATAAATAAGGTTAGTAGTGCTTTTCTCATATTTTTTGTTTTTGGTAAATATCGGAACAAATTTATTCTAAAACGCTGTTTGTGTATTAAATATTATAGACTTAAGGTTTGTCTTGGGCAATGTAAAACGAAAAAAGAGACTGTAGCATTCAATGACCGATCGTTACAATTTATAAAACTTACTTAAAGACAATCTGTCGATCTATAAAAAAAGCGGGAGCTAAAAAGCCCCCGCCACCGTCTTAATAATAAATTTTTCCCCTAAGTTAAAAAGACTTTTTTCCAATATTCAATTCTGAAATTTGCATAGTTGACCCCGATTTTTTATCCCAATCAGCATATTGCACTTTCACATAGCGATATTTAGCTTCTACCGGTAGGTGAATGATATAATTAGCTTGTTCATATTGCGCCGGTGCATTTTCCAGTATCGGAGTAAAGGTGCTGCCATCGTTGCTTCCGAATATGGAAAACGCATATGGTCGCAGGTAAGCATAACTATTGTTTGATCTGTGATCTATCCTCAGATAATCGAATGTTGATTCTGCTTTCATGTCCACTACAAAGAAGACTGTTTCATCTGCCTCAACTTTTATACCATCATACGATTTGCCAGGTTTCACCATCGACAAGCACGTAGTTGTTATATCGTCGAGAAGGCTTTCAGGCGCATTGCTGATTGCAGCATCTTTAGGTAGTTTGTGCGATGGGGTAATTACCCAGTTCGCTCTATCCAGATGGGTGTAGACAACTTCTTTTACCGATATTTTACATTCAACAGACACTGGGCTGCCGTCTGTCGGAACTATTTTGATAGTAGCCGTTCCCAGCTTCTTAGCTTCGATAACTCCGCTTTCGCTCACTGTTACAATCTCTTCGTCGGAGGTGGAGAATGTCAACGATGGATTAGAAGCATTGTCTGGTTTTACTGTAATATACGGGCTTACGTCTAAGATCTCTCCAAGAGCCATTGTATAGTCTTTGTATTTGGAATCTATCTCGATAGAAGTCACCTTGAAATATTCGTCTGTAACTCTGACAACGGCCATTGTCCTAAGGTCAGGGTACTGTTCTGTACTTACATTCAGCACTGCTTCGCCGACGCTTATCCCTGTTATCAATCCGGTAGACGATACGGTAAAAACATCTGCGTCGCTCGATTTGTAAACGAATGTAATTGGTTCTTCCACTTCCGCATTCTGAGGGACAACCGCCATCTCCAGCTGACGGGTAGCTGTGGTGTAAATATCTATTGTGTTATTGGTTATATCTACAATTTTTATGCTCTGAGGCTTGGTCGATTCCACATACTCTATTTTGTCTTCACAGCTCATAAACAGCAAGCATAGTACAGAGACGAAAACCGGTAAAGCTTTTATATATTTTTTCATAGTCATTTCTTGTTGAGTAATGAGTAAATTAATATTAGTTTATTAGTAATATCAATCAGTGAAATTATACGTTCAATTCTTTCTCGTCATTGCGAGGGTTTACCCGAAGCAATCTAGCTATTTCTTTATGGATTGCTTCGCCTTATAGGCTCGCAATGACGAAAGACGGAGAGCGACTAGTCAAAAGTTCAAGGAAAGAATTGAACGTATAAATCAAACAAACTCTATTGCTGATTGCTATTATTACATATGATCTCTGTAATTAGTATCTGTCAGATCCTGAACTTTGATTGTCGGCTTCGGATAATTTTTCTTATTGATTTCATCCTTTAAAGCATCGATCTGCTCCTGTGTTATTTTTATCGTTTTGTCGCCATAATCGTTAACCACGGCATCGATAGTACGGAGGAATCCCCAATCTTCGAAAAATTCGATCATATTCATCTTTCCTACGTTACATACCTGACGGACAAAATCTAATTGCAACATACCATGATAGCTGTCACCCAATACACTCGAGCTGAGATCGGCAGTAGTGCGGTAATGTTCGAAAAGGTCGTGATAGAAATGCTCTTGCTTCAATATATCCACAAAGTATAGTTTCAGTTGCCAGAAAGGAGCCAGCTTTGCAATATATCTGTCGTAGTTGTTCGGCAATACCCACGGTTGCTTACCTTTTATTATCAGTTCGAATGCAGCATCGTAAGTATTGTTATTGTCGTTGCCGTTTTGTCCCTTCGTCAGCCTTGTAGCCTCACCTAATGTTTGTTGTTGATTGTATATTGCATACAGGTTGTTGGTGGTTTCGGTTGTTCCTCCCCATTTCACTCCCGGACGCACCTGATTGACATGACCTACCTCGTGCCCCATAACCCACAATCTGGAACGGAATCCGGCTTCGGTACAAAATACATTGGTGTAACCCTGACTGTAAGCCGTCCGGTAATCGGTGGCATATGCCGCAGGTGCAGAATAGTCTACATGCAGGAATAATCTGTTGTTAAAGGTTTTCTTATGATAATAAAGCCCCAGAAATTGTTTTTGCTGATCAACTAATTCATCTATATAATTAGTCATTAGTACAATATCAGTATTATTGGTGCGATAATCCTGCACATTCCAAGCTACATGAGAATGCACTCCAAGGATGTCTATTTCAGTATGTTTTGCATTGGCAAGTATTGTTGTCCAATCCTCAGCCTTATGCTTCTGTATGTCGAAATATCCATTTACAGCTCCGGTGGCAATATGCACGCGTACAGTCTTCGCTTTTGCAGTGTTCTTTTCGGCATCGGTAGTCAGCTGCAACGGAATCGCATCTTCGGTATGGTTGTAGACATAGATCAATCCTTTTGTGGACGGATAAAATACATTCAGTCCTTCTTTCAGCCCGAAAGATTCTTCCTTGTTGGTTTGATAATCCCTGATGTTCAATGTCGGGCTTTGTCCTTTCAGATCACCCGCAAAAACGACCAGTTCACTGCCCGGATTGTCAACATACATACCTGTGGCATTATCTTTCAGATTGTATTTCGATGTTTTATTCACAGCAGCCATCACACTCGGATGCTGGTAAGGGCGATAGTCTTGTATTCTATATTCTTTATCTTTGTAAGTGCCTTTGAATATAGCTAAGGCCATATTCTTATAGAATAAGTCAGGTATTTTGTTCAGATCGCTTTCTGTAACTCCTTCTTTTATTTCAGAGCAACTGCCATCTTTAAATACAAGAAGATGATCGTAAGGCTCGACCGTATCTCTCACATAGAACTGCATCAAAGCACAACTTACTCTGTCTTCATATCCCGATTTTATTCTGAACTGTATTTGTTTAGGTTTTATAAGTCCTCCTGCAAACTCAATTGTAGAAGATACGAGCAATGCTTCTTTGAAGTCATAATCTCCATATTTAGTCAAAGTCGGGTTTTCTTCCGTTGCCACCCATACCTCGAGTTGTCCTATCGCACCCCATTTGTTGCCGGAATCCTGACGAGGAGTATGTACCAAATAATCGATGCGATCTACACCGTCGAAATAAAAATCGAGATAGAACGGCCACTCTGTGATAGCTCCAAACTGAGAGTTGAAATAAGTAGCCGGATCGCCGTCTATCATTTTCTCAGGCTCGAATCCTTCGGCAAAAGACGTTGTAGTCACACGATTCACCTTCACTTCCTTATCTTTTGAAAAGCCATAAGCTTTCTGGGTAACAAGAATATCTTGCTTTTGATTCTTTGCGCTAAGAGAAATGACAGTCATTCGGTTCTTCTGTAAAGGATTGTCTGTTACATTTACTTTCAACACATTGCCTTCGACAGATGTAGTACACCAAGTATCGTTCTCGGATACTAAAACCGTCAATGCATCGAGAATATCGCTTTCCACGTTTAACTCCTGAGTGGAAGCTCCCGATCCAAATGCAACTTTATCGACCACTACCAGAGAGTTTTCTATGATTCGGGTCTCTGTGTCGGTACAAGAATAGGATAAAAAGAAACAAAGTAAGAACAATGGATAACCTATAATCTTAGGCCATTTTTTTAAAGAATAAGTGTTTTTCATTCTTTCAGAAATTTAGGTTAATACTTTAAATAAAAATATACCCTGCCAAGCAATCTGATTGTGCAGTTTAAAAATGTTAAAATTAGCGGAAGCTTTACAGAAGGGGTTACTCTTATCGTTTTATATTTTATCGTATTGTCCAAAATTCAGTTTCGCAGTAAGGAGGGATAAAAAAAAGGCTTTTTAGCCTCTTTCATTATTCTTATTTTAATATTCCAATATTACTTTTTGTTCAATTCCTTTTTTAAATATTCCCGTGCACTGTCAACTTCTACGTCCTCTCCTTTCAAGTAATTGTCCAGTTTAGGAATTATCTCAATATGAGGTATTATGCCGACGCCTACAAACTTCCTGCCATCGGGGTAAGTATCTTCTTTCGTACATATGCGTGCGCTCAATCCGCCCACTAATGATATAGGTATGGGTTGGCCTGTACTTCCGTAGGACTTTTGTCCCATTCGTATTATATGTTTTTGGTTATCAGCATATATCAGGAAATCTTCGGCAGCCGAAGCTGTACTATTTCCTGTGAGTATCACAGTTGGAATTATAAGTCTTTCTTTACGATCTATATTTACTATAAAAGTATCTGTTCCAAAATCCATATATAGCTCATTCTGTGCCGCAAGATATGATTTCGTCGCTTCTGTGTTCCCTATGGTATCCTTTGCTTGCGTATAGTCTCCCCATGCACTGTGAGTCGGCACAATCATACGTGAACGTGAATGTGCTCCGTACAATTCGCCATCAGGTGTAAAGTACTGTAATATCTCTACTCCATTGTATGTATTGCCTCCACCGTTAAATCGCAAATCGATTATAAGTCCTTTAGCCTTGTACAGATCCGGCAATATCTTTTTAAAGTCATCTATAATTTTTCTGTCCGAGAAACTATTAAGCTTCATATAAGCAATATTACCATCATACCAATCCAGATCTACCAGTTCCTTCGGTACATTCGACAACATATAAAGCGCATCAAATCCGTCTGCATTAACAGAGGATGTACTGCCTAGGGTTAATTTGATACTAGCTTCCTGCCCATCAGGCTTTGTATATCCCAATTTGAGAGTATCTCCGTATAAACCATTGATAATATTACGCATAGCTATAGTACGCCTCATATAATCTGTCGATTGGCTTACATATGGCAATGTATAGCGGTTGATATATTCCTCGACGGGCATATTATTGACTGTATGTATCCGGCTTCCGACAGGTATTTCTTTCCCTAACTTTTTGTTTACACGTGCTACCACTATTTTGCCATCTAACTCTAAAGGGATGAGTAGTCCTTCTTCAAATCGCCCATCACGTTCCGGCAGAAATACTTCTCCGGCCTTTTCGCCCTGAGTCTGATCTAATCTTATCGGAGGACGCGTTATACTTGTATGGCCATCGTTAAGCAAGGCACAAAAACGTTGCAATAGCTTGTAATACTCCCAATCGTTTCTGGTTCGTCGAGCCAACGGAATATATGATTGATATATGCTGTCCCACTTTTTTATTCCTACTTGATTAATATAAATGAAATTTTCCCGAGCTTCGTGCCAAAATTTTGATAGTCCGTATATTTTCTGATCCTCTGTCAGAATATTACTGGGACGTATGTCTTTTTGCTGTGCGACTACCGCTGATATACTAATAGCAAAGAGTGCTGATAATAAAATATTCCTCATCATAGTGTCGATTTATAATTAAACAGGCTTCTTTGAAAGTTACGGAATGCTGAGATCAAATGTTGCATCGTTTGACATATATTAACCTTTTTCAGGAAAAGGGGTGCTTATTCAAGTAGAATAAACACCCTTTTTAATTTATAGATTCCGATTGTTTACTTGTATATCTGTTGCGGATTATGTCTCAACAGGCGTTCGGTAGCCATTTGTTCGTATTTTGTACCCGGACGTCCGTAGTTGCAATACGGATAAATGCTGATTCCTCCGCGCGGAGTGAAAACACCTACCACCTCAATATATCGCGGATCCATCAATTTGATGAGGTCTTTCATGATGATATTTACGCAATCTTCATGAAATGCTCCGTGATTGCGGAAGCTGAACAGGTAAAGTTTCAACGCTTTACTTTCCACCATTCTCACATCGGGCAGATAGTTGATATGGATAGTGGCGAAGTCGGGTTGTCCTGTAATGGGACAAAGGCTTGTAAACTCGGGGCAGTTGAAGGTTACCCAGTAGTCGTTTCCCTGATGCTTGTTTTCGAATGCTTCCAGTACTTCGGGAGCATAATCGTCTTTATATTCTGTTTTTGCGCCTAAGTGGCTCAATCCTTCTATTGACATGTTATTTACTTTCTTATTTTCAAATAATTTTCTAATCCTTGTTTTCGTAATTTACACGAAGGACAATGCCCGCATCCATCGGCTATGATGCCGTTGTAGCAGGTAAGAGTCTTAGTGCGCACAATGTCGAATGCTCCCAATTCATCGGAGAGTTGCCAAACGGCGGTCTTGTCGCGCCACATCAATGGGGTATGTATTTGGAAGTGCTCGTCCATAGCCAGATTGATCGATGCATTTGCCGACAGGATGAACGTATCGCGGCAATCGGGATATCCACTGTAATCGGCTTCGGAAACGCCTGTCACAATATGACGGATACCGTGCGAACGTGCAATAACTGCCGCAAAAGTGAGAAACAAGAGGTTGCGTCCCGGCACAAAGGTGTTTGGGTACGAATCTGCCGGTTTTTCCTCATCCATCACAATGTCACTCGTCAGTGAATTGACCGAAAGCTGACTGATAATAGATGCATCTAATAGTTGGAACGGTACTCCGGCTTGTTCGGCAATGGCACGTGCCACTTCTACTTCCTTGGAATGACGCTGTCCGTATGTGAAACACAGAGTGCGAACGGACGAAAAATTGTTAAGTGCCCAATAAAGGCATGTTGTGGAATCTTGTCCTCCTGAGAACAAGACTAGTGTTGATTCTGATTTATTCATAAAACTCTGTTTTTTACGTGGTTAATCCTAAGTTACACGGAAAAGGATTTCTCTTCGGCTACAAAAGTAGTGAATAGTAAGTGAAAAATGAAAAAATGTTGGAGCGATATTGAGGGAGATGGCTGGATTGCTTCGCTACACTCGAAAAGACGAAATTCTATAAAAAAAATTGAGCTGCATCTCGAAAACAGGATACAGCTCATTGATATTTTAGGCATTATTATTCGTTCGGACTGATCCCTTTCTGAAGCAAACTGAAACTTATTATTCCGCGTTGGATTGTTTCACCACTCAGATTTTTAGTGTTTTTAGGTATATTATATTGAAACGGACTGGGTTTAGCCCTTTCATTCCACATTCTTTTTTCGCCGTTGTAGTAGATTGCGGAGTCGATATCTATTACAATATAATCATCCTTTTCACGGAAGTTTCTCCACCGATCAAAATTTATTCTTTCTCCGTTTCGATAGGCTTCCACTCTGTATTTTTTCAGGTCTATCGAATTTAAAAAGTTTTCTTGTCCCCCTGCGGCATTTACGATATTCTGTCGTTTTATAAATGGTAAAGCACATGCAGCAACCAATTTGCGCTGTATTGTTTCGCCACTCAGGTTTTTAGTATCTCCGGTAATACAAAAGGTTCCTCCAATGGTGTAAGATACTTCTACTCCATTGCGATAATAAAATGCCGAGTCTGTTGATATAAGAATATTCCCATCTTTTCTTTCAAAATCTTTCCATTGGCTGAAATCTACTTTTTTACCATTTTTGTAAGCTTCCACCCTGTACTTTTTCAAGTCAATGGTGTCGGAAGGATTCGTGGTTTTGTTTGGTGGATCAATCTTTTTTTGCGGACGTTCGACAACTTCTGTCTTAATTTCAGGCTCATCTAGGTTTTGCGAATACGCGTTTTTTTCTGTACTTTCAGCCTCTGATAGTTCGTCTATTCTGTTTACCAGTTCGGGACGGGCAAAAACAGATACGGCAATTGCAAATGCAGGAACCAGAAGCAAATACTTCAGTCCGGCATACGGATTGTTGCTTTCTTTTAACATCATAGTGATTCTTTTTTCGAGTTTACTGTGATTAAAGCTGTTGGTCATAAAGGTCAGATGTTGTGAACCAGCAGCTTTTTTAATTAATAAAATTTGATATGTTTTAGCATCGATGCCTGATTTTAGGACGCTGTTGTCAGCCTCAAATTCGTGAACGTCGCGAAGCTCTCTTCTGAAAAGCCACGCAATAGGATTATACCACTGAAACAGAGTAAAAATCTCTGATAGCAGCAAATCTATAGAATGTTTATTTTTTATATGCGATAACTCGTGAGTTAAAACGATCTGGCTGTTTTCGTTATAGTCTTTCCGTGATATTATGATATACTTCATCCAACTGAATGAGGGAATATCCCTGTCTGATAAGAAAAGGATCGCCCCATCTATTTTTTTCTTTTCGCAGCCTCGTACAACAAAGAAGATGTGTAAAACAGAATAGACATTGCGAGCCAACAAAAACAACATACCCATCAAGTATATTATTCCTGCTATGCTTATCCAATCGATGGCAACGCTGTTCGTAGGGGTATTACTGACAGTTGTTTCTGCGGGAAATATCTGCTCTGTCGATGTAATTTCTGTAGTCAGAAATACTTCTTCGTAATTGGCTATAGTTTGCTGCACAAGGCTTGGAGTATCTGTTTTCACCGGAATAAGAAATATGAAAAGGCTACAGATATAGAACAAAAGAATACAAGCTCTATTCGCTCTGAAAAATTTATTTCGCCCGCATACCAGCCTATATATCAGATAGAAAAACAGCAAAGCGACAGACACTTTGAGACTATACAAGAGTAAACCTGCCATCACTTTTTATTTTTATGAGCATTCTCTACTTTTTCTATTAATTGCTTCAGGTCTTCTACCGAAACTTTCTCTTCTTCGATAAGAGAAGACACCACACCAAGATATGAGTTGTTAAAATAATCGCTAACTACTTTTTTCAATGTGTTCTTTTTGAAATTGTCTTTGCTTACCAATGCATGGTATCTGTAAGCTTTACCGACAGGTTTGTATCCGACATATCCTTTATCTTCGAGTATCCGTATAAGTGTCGATATGGTGTTTACATGAGGCTTGGGATCATCATACAGATCTTGTATATCTCTTACTCGCATAGAGCCTTTCACCCATAAGAAGGTCAGTATCTCTTCTTCTTTTTTCGTTAAGTTTTTCATATCCGGTATCTTATTCGCAACAAATATAACTAAATATTTTAGTTATAACTATATTCCATAGTTAAATATATTTATAATTTACAGTATAGCCCCTCATTGCCCAATAGCAAAAAACCTATATATTTATATCTGCAATTTAAGACTAAACATCAAATACTATGAAGCACTATTTACTCGCTCTATCCTTTTTTATTTTTGCATTGCAAGCAAAAGCACAAGAGCCGGAACTGCCGTCAATACCTGCAAATGGTTTTGCATTCCCCATTGGATCTAAATTTTCGATAAAATTGATTCCAGTCGATTCTGTAAATTACGATTACTCGGTTCTTTCTATAGAGCAATTTGATAAGACTATTAATTATATTAAAACAGATAGCTTATTTGCAAGAAAAGGAGATCCGAATACCATTGATTTTTGTTTTTGTTATGGAACATTCGGAGATACAGAAGAGGAAAAGGAGAAAAATCTGAAAATTGTACTGTTTATAAAAAATCATACCGGCGAAATGTTGGAGTACACCAGCGAAGTACAGATAGAGGAAGGGGGAGAGTATTTACCAGTTTCAAATATAGGAACGTATCCCGCAGGAATCGGGAAAGAAATATGGCCATACATGATTTATACGATAAGACTTCGTGAGTTTAGGAAAATGGAATAAATAATATGAGAGTTGTAGCAATCCTGATAATATTGTTAGCATCGGGCAGTTTATTTGCCCAAGATACGATAGAAGTAAAGCTTAAAAAGCTTTATGATAAAAATGATTTTGAAACCATTACCCAAAAATATACTTTGGAGGATGATGAGCACTCCGCAAACTCACTATTTTATATAGGTACTGCGTATATGATGATGGGGGATGATGAAAATTGTATAAAGTTTATGGATCTGTCTATTGCAAAAGACTCGTTAAATCCGGCTCCATTTTATACAAAAGCAACCTCTCTACTTTACCTCAACAGACTAGAAGAAGCAATTCCGTTTTTTAAGAAAACGATCATGTTAGAATCTGATAGTCTAAAGTTGGCACAAACATATAGTCGTCTGGCATTTGCTTACACCGAGCTCAATCAGACAGATAATGCTTTAGCTGCATATTATAAAGCAAAAGAAAGTACAGCAGAAGATACAGATGAATATATTTCTACGCTATTCAATATTGGTTTGCTTGCACAACTGAAAGGGAGCTACAAAGAATCAGAAAAGGCTTTCAATGAGCTTATTAAAATAAAACCAGATGATTATCATAGCTATGCAAAACTAATTCAGATATATAATCACAATAAAGAATACGATAAGATAGCACCATTGAAGATCGTTCTTTATGATGCATACAAGAATAAGTTGCTGGATGAAAATCTATCAGATATGTTTTGTATCGATCAGTTTAAAGTAAACGGCAAGCCTGTTCAAGCATTTGAAAGGTATGAAGAGGGGGATAAATCTACGATCTATAATAAGATTTTATTCTATATTATCGGTGATGATGGGGAAATAGAATACAGAATTCAGACTGAATATTCTCCTGCCGCAGTAGCTTTTGGTTCGGGGAAATATATGCTTTGTGCTAATAAAGATGGCGCTCATATCAATTACAGCATTGTATTTGACGATAGCACTAGCTATGAGACTATAAAAAAAGCGGTTATATCAATTTTGGAAAAAGGCGAATAGGGAGACTAGTCTAAATCAATTATCGACCAGTAAAACATATTATAGAATAAAGACCAATTTTTCTCAGATTAATTTTCACAAAAAGAATAATTGTTATACTTTTGCACCTACCAAAACGACTTCGTAGCTCAGTTGGTAGAGCAACTGACTCTTAATCAGTGGGTCGAGGGTTCGAGCCCCTCCGAGGTCACCACAAAATCAGCCACTTACAGTATATGTGAGTGTTTTTTTGTTTTTATAGCTGCCATACTGCATCCGTATAGCCTTGATTCAAACCTATAATAAATTAGCATCAATAGAATAACCGAAATTGCCGCTTGCGAAAATTTATATAAAATTTTTTGAATATAATGACAATATTATAAAAAGAAAAAATTATATTTGTGGACACACTCAAAATTCGTAAAGCAATGAGAGCTATGACCCTGGCTACATTGGAAACTGACTTTCAAGCGGAAGTTTTGCAAGGTGCATTGAGCAATAAGGGAATAGAGTCTTTCAAAAGAGACGATATTTTTGCCTCCATATTCTCAAGTACTCCCGGTTTTCAAATAGAAGTACTCGTGTATGCAAAGGATTATGAAGATGCCTTTGAAGTTTTTAAACAAGATTTCCCCGAGTTGGCGGAACATTAAAAAAAATTATCTCCATTGAAAGAAAAACAATAGGAAAGCGTCAGATAATGTCCGACGCTTTCCTGTTAACTTCCTTTAGGTACGTTACATTCTCATACAAACATCACACAATTTAATAATTGGAGCGCACTTCTTAATCGGAAGCATGCTTATTTTTTATATCCGTTAGGTTCAGTCAATTTATATTAGAACTCGAATCGGAATCCGGCGTTGAATCCAAAAAAGCTATTCTTATCGGTACGGATGCTGGCTGGCTGATCGTTGTCGAAGAAATAGGAATATTTTGGTTCGAAATATATTCCCCAATCCTGATATATTCTGTAAGATATACCTACCGAAGCATTCAACGACCATTGTAAACCGTTTATACCTTCTCTGACAGATCCATTAGTATTTCTTTTAGTATAGGTATAATTACGTTTCAAGCCTTTTTCTCCCATCCCGCCTGCTGATATATAAATATTCCAATTGGAATCGTTCCACAGATAGACGACTGCATTGAGAGGGATACCCAAATAATGTAATTCCTGCTTGGCTTCTATAGCATCACCTGTAGATGAAGCCGAATGGAAACGAGACGACAGATACGTATATACAAGCCCTGTTTCGATGCCAAAACGATCATTCAGATTCTTCCTCACCGAAATGCCAAACGACAGAGGCAACGAGTGTTCGGCATCACCCAAAATATAGGGGTCTTTAGATGCGAAAAGATTCATGTTATTCGTCAGGTCACTCAGGATCGGTCCCGGATAATTACTGTAACTCGCCCGATCGTCTACATTATTACTGGAGATACCTCCATTGGATGAAAAGGACGCTGCCAACAACCAGTCTTTCCCTTTCTTATTCTTTTTTTCGGCAAGCCATACTTTAGGCTCCTCTTTTTGTTTAACATCCGATTTTGCCGGCACAGAGTCTGAGGCTTGAACTTCAGACCCTGCATCAGCAATTAGTTCAGAGAGTTTCTTTTCAATATCCTGTGCAACAGAATCCGTAGAGAGAGTTTTTTCGATGTCCGCCACAGTGTTTACAACACCCTGACTTGTTACTACAGACTTTGTTTGTTGTGCCAGCATCCCAACGCTTTGGGGCAACAGCTTCTTTTTCACAGGTGCCGGATAAGCCGGCTCTTCTGCCTTTTGTTGTTTCTTTTCGGTCGGTACAGATGGTATCTGGATGGCGGACAAAGTATGTCCGACAGCAACAGATTGGCCGTCGATACTGTCTTGCGGACGGAAAAGGTAGACGGACACAAGAACAGCCACAGTAGCCGCAGCTCCTGCTATCCACCACAGCTTCTGCCTCTTCGGAGGTTGTTTCAGACGCTGTTCGATTTCAGTCCAGCTATCGGCATCAACCGGTATCCTGTGACCTTCCAACTTCTGTTTTACCAGACGGCTGAAATCGTCGAGTTGTTCGTTATATTCTTTCCTGTCTCGCATTTTCATGCATAATTAAAGATTCCACATTCTTTTGTAACACTTTTCTGGCTCGTATAAACTGCGACCGCGATGTACTCTCTTTTATATTGAGTATTTCTGCAATCTCAGCATGACTATACCCTTCTATGGCAAATAAATTAAACACAGTACGAAAGCCATTCGGCAAGTCTGCGATACAAGCCATTAGTTCGTCGGCGGATATATGTTCCAGCGCAGATACTCCTGCATCCCCGGTCACATCATCGTATTCATCAATACTGGTGCTTATCCTTAAAGTATCATTACGCCGAAGATATTCAAGAGATGTAGTCACAAAAATACGCCGTATCCATCCACCAAACGCCCCTGTACCAGAGTAAGAATCAATTTTAGTATACACTTTAACAAAACCGTCCTGAAGCAAATCCCGGGCAGTTTCCCGATTATTGACATATCTCATGCAGACGCTCATCATAGCTGGCGCATACAGCTCGTATAGTTTACTACGAGCCTTTGCATCGCCACGTTTACATCCAGCAATCAACAATTGTTCATCCATCGGTTTTTTCACTCTCTATATACTATGATGCAGAATGAGTATTAAAAGTTGCACTACAATTTTCTTAAAAAAAGTAAAGCCTCGTCAAAAGACGAAGCTCTCCGTATATTTTTCATCCCGTTATTTTTCCGGGCTCATATCGGGATTGTCTGTCGCTCCGTAACATTTTTTACCATCGGGCGAGAGAATAAAATTCCTTACTGTCTCTTCTGTTCCTTCTACTCCGACTTTTGCTTCCACTACCACAGCTATTATCTCTTCTGTCTTTTTTCCATCATATAGCTTGGTCGGTTCAGGTTTTACGGCTTTCAGCGAATCAATAGTTTGTTGCACCTTGGTCATTTGCACGGTATAAGCATCGGTAATCACTTTGGCTGATGTGCCTAGCCCAACCAGATCCTGCTGGAATTTAGTCAGCTGTTTTTCTGCCGCCTCAATTTGCAGTTTTAAATCCTGTTCGGCTTTTTGCTTAAGATAGTTAATACTATCGCCCACGGTAACTTTTTTTAGTTCCTTTACATCTTTCACCTTTACATCCTTTGCCATTTCTGTATTAGCAACATAATCTGCGATGGCATTATCATATTTACCCGAACAAGAAATAGTGAAGAAGGCTATGGCTGCCAATATCACTGCAAAAAAATATCCTTTCATAATTATATCTCGTTTATTAGATAAAAAATTCGTTATTGTTTTTACAAATTTAGAAAAAAATTGTTCACTTGTTTACTTATTAAGTATTCAATGAAGATTAATGACGTGTTTTGCCTCTATACCTACCGTCATTGCGAACCGCTTGTGGTGAAGCAATCCTGTACAATGTTATTTCACCGGTATACTAGATTGCTTCGAATAAATTCTCGCAATGACGGAGAACGATAATAAATAAAACAATAAATCTTTTAAATTACTTAAATAACGAATAAGTATTGCTCAGAGGATATAAGTAGAGGCAATTCTACTCTTATTGCAAGATTAATATATTTTACCATTTGTTATTGCAGCTTTTTTAGTCACTCATTCATCTTATGAGTATATGATTAAAACAATTAACTACAATAGAATTATGAAAACGTTGAGATTTTTTTTAATAACCTTAAGCGTTGTATGTGTTGCTCTGGGCTTCCAATCTTGTTTGAACGATGATAACGACACATATTGGGATCTTAGATACCCTAATGCGCTTGTAACAGTGAAGCTTACAGGAGAAAAGGCCTTTTATCTGCAATTGGATGACAAAACTACATTGCTACCCACAAATATAACAACACCACCTTTTGGAAGTAAAGAGGTGAGAGCTCTTGTTAATTATAAAGAAGTAGATAAACCTAGCGGAGATTATACTAAAGCTGTTCATATCAATTGGATAGATAGTATTCTTACTAAGTCAATCGCTTTAGATTTAGGAGCAGAGAATGATGAAATATATGGAAAAGATCCTGTTGAAATTATAGATGATTGGGTGACAATTGCGGAAGATGGTTATCTGACACTTCGTTTCAGAACGATATTTGGAGATCAAAGTAAGCGTCATTTTGTAAATTTATTAGCAAGTACCGATCCTGCTAAACCTTATGAAGTAGAATTCCGTCATAATGCGTATGGCGACACTTATGGTAGGGAAGCCGACGGGTTAGTGGCATTTAATTTAAGCAGCCTTCCTGATACTGAAGGTAAAACCGTGAAGTTGAAATTGAAATGGAAATCGTTCAGTGGAGATAAATCTGTTGAATTTGATTATGCCACACGCAAATCGACTGTCGGTAAATCTTCTTCTATAACTGAAATTAGGAATGCTTTAAACCTGAAATAAACTTCTATATAAAAGCGGAAAAGACGATCGTATGATCGTCTTTTTTTATTTATCTCATTAAGCAAACTTTGTGCTAAACTCAGAAAGTCTTTATTCTGCATTGTCTTGTAACCACTTTAATCTGCGTTGATCTGGTAAATGTTTTACTGAAAAGTTTTCAAACTTCGCATTGAAGCCATTTCCATCGGGACAAGCTCCCATCACGCCGACCATTACAGGACGATTGTCTTCTAACCATGCGTTGCGCATCATCACGTAGTTTTTATCATCAAAAGAATAGAATATTTCGACAGCATCTAATCGTCTGACTACTTTTATCCAAACAAATGGTACTGGCTTATCTAATGTTATCACACTCCAGTCACTTGTTTTGTGTGTTACCACAGTACTCAGATTATACTTACCATCTACGAACTCGATACCTGCTTTGATGTAATTCTGGTGATCTGTACGTAACATAAGTCCCGATTGGTCGAACCTTACAGTATAATCCCCCGATATTTTTACTTTTACTTCAAACTCTCCTCCATAAGTTCCATAAAGAAAAGGGGCGTCATCGACTGTAAATCCGTAGTGCGATATTCGCCAATAATCGCTTTGTGGAGTTACAAACATGGAGAGAGTATTGTTTTTTATCTCCCATTTTTCAGGCTCATTGAACCACTGCATTTTTTCCAGATTTTGTGCAATTAGGTTACTTGATAGAGATATCAATAATAAGCTTACAGATAATAGTAATTTTCGCATACAATATATTTTTAAGTCAATTAATCTTTCTTATTCTGCGTTATATTTTTCAAAACCCTGCAAGGATTGCCTACGGCTACAACGTTGGACGGAATATCACGCGTAACAACGCTCCCTGCGCCAATAACGCAGTTATCTCCGATTGTCACTCCCGCAAGAATTATACATTGGGCTCCTATCCAGACATTGTTTCCGATCGTTATTGGTTTAGCGTACTCCAGACCCTTATTTCGTTGCTCCACGTCCAGAGGATGTTCCGCTGTATAGAAACCACAACCGGGAGCAATGAAAACATTATTGCCAAATACGACTTTCGCTTCGTCAAGAATAATACAATTCATGTTTGCATAAAAATTCTCTCCGATTTCGATGTTATACCCATAGTCGCAAAAAAACGGTTGTTCGATCAGAAAAGAACCATTCGTTTTGCCTAACATCTTTCGTATTAAGTTTTGCCTGTCTTCCTTTTTCGAAGGTTGCAAATTATTATACTCAAAACATAGGTCTTTGCATGCGTCACGTTCGGCTATCAGTTGCGGATCGTAATTAGCATCATATAATTCGCCATCCCTAGCTTTTTCCTTTTCGCTTTTCATATTTTTAATCTGAATAATGTAAAAATAACCATGACAGAGTTTTACCTTTGCAAAGGTAGAATGCCAGATGCAAATAGTCAATGCTGATAAATAACCATTTTTTGTGAGATGAATATCGTATCAACTCTGAATGACGAATTACTGAAACAACCTTTTATTGATGATCAAGAGGAGGATGTTATGCTTGCCCGAGGACAACAAATAGCGTTTGATTACTCTAAAATAGAGAATTCAATTGCTGTTTTGAGTGACCTGAAGGCAAACAAAAGCTATATATATAATGGAGGGATTGCCGAAAAGTTAGGGATAACGGAAAGAGGCTCTGTGAAAAAGATAAACTCGATATGGGAGAAAGATATTTTCGATAGGATTCATCCTGATGATCTTACCGAAAAGCACTTACTCGAATTGCGCTTTTTCTATCTACTAAAAACTCTTCCCATAGAAGAACGTCCGGACTACCACATTGTAAGCAAAATGAGGATGACCGACAATTCGGGGAAATATATTGCTATCCATCATCGTATGTTTTATGTTTGTAGTTGTCCTTTAGGAAATTTATGGCTAGCCCTTTGTCTTTACAATTTTTCTTATGACAGCTCTGTTTCGGGAATATCTAATGGTATAATTATAAATTCTGCTACGGGTGATATTATTAGGCCGGAAAAAGAGAAATATGATAATATTTTGTCGTTGCGGGAGAAAGAAATCCTGCAATTGATCGATAGGGGAGAAACCAGCGAAGGTATTGCTAGTCTCTTATACATTAGTAAAAATACAGTGAGCAGGCATCGACAAAATATCTTGGAGAAACTGAGAGTGAAAAACTCTGTAGAAGCATGCCGAATAGCAAAATTGATGAACTTAATTTAGCACTGTATTAAATTCTATATAAAGGAATGCATGCCATAAGTATTTGATGGTAGCGTTAATGATGAATGAACGCATAAATACGTTCCCAGCCTTGTTGAGTATTTCTTCGTTCAAAACTAAATAAAAAAGGAGCTACCTCATAGATAGCCCCTTTCTGATCCACCTTCACACTTATATAAATTACTTATATTTAAGCCATTTCATCATTTCGGCAAATGTAACTTTCTTTCCGTACATGAGTATTCCCACGCGATATATTTTTGCCGCAAACTTAATCATCAATACTGCCGTAACGAACAACAGTACCACAGACAACAACAGTTCCCAAATCGGAATCTCGTATGGTGCGCGTACCATCATCACCACAGGCGATGTAAACGGTATGAGCGAACACCAGAATGCCATTTGTCCTTCGGGATTGTTAGCTGCCGCAAAACCTGTATAAAATGCTAGCATGAGAATAATCGTAAGAGGCATCATCAGTTGTTGTGCTTCCTGCGAATCGTTGGCTGCCGATCCAAACATGGCATACAACGATGCAAACAGCAGGTAACCACCGACGAAGTACAGTAGCATACATGCACCTATCTGTATCCAGTTGATGTTGAATAGCATGCTTCTTACGCCGTCCATCATTTCGGGTTGGTTTTGCATCATAGCCATTGCCTGTTGTGTTTCCATTCCCGACATAGGATTGCCGAAATACAATTGCCCGAAGATAATAGCACCAGTACCGATAACTACCCAGACCAAAAGCTGAAGAAGTCCGACAAGCCCCACACCGACTATTTTACCCATCATCAGATCGAATGGTCTTACCGACGATATAATAACTTCTATAATACGGTTTGTTTTTTCCTCCACCACACTCTGCACTACCAATTGTCCGTACATCATGATAAAGAAAAACATACAGAATGTAAGTACCATACTCACAATAGATGCAGCCAGTCCGAGCGTTTCACTTTCTTTTCCTGTTTCGTCGAGACGCACTGTATTGACATTGATGCGATCTTTCGATTTCAGCAATTGTTGCAGGTCAGTAACTACCTGAGGCTCTATATTACTTTTAGTTGTAAAATCATTTATCTTTTTATTTCTTACTGCTTCGGTCAATATGCCATCGATGTAGGAAATCAAACCACTTGGCGGCTGTTGCTTTTCAGAGTAAAAAGTGACCGCATTGGGGTTATCGTTGAGGTTTGCAGTTATTTCCAACAGAGCCGCTGTTTTATCCCCATTTTGTTTTTCTTCTTTCGACTTCAGATTTACAAACTCATACTTATCAGACGATTTCAACAGGGGTGCATAAGTACCTGTATGATCTAACACATACACTTTGGTTATGTCATCATTCTTACTAAGCATCGCCAGAGCCGTAGGCAAAGCTGTTACTGCCAGCAACAAGAATGGAGTCAATATCGTTGTCAGAATAAAAGCTTTCGTTTTTACTCTCGAAAAGAATTCTCTTTGTATAATTAATCCTAACGCGTTATTCATTTTTCCTCAGGTTTAGATACTACTTGTATAAAAATATCATTCATCGACGGTAATTCTTCCTCAAAAGAGATTACTTCGTATTTTTTAGCCACTTCCTGTATCAGAGCCGAATTGGAAGCTTCGTCGGTGCGTTGTATGCGAATCTCCGTGCTATTATTGGAAGAAGACTGAGACAAGATGGAAAAGTGCTCCGATTCTAAATCGAAGTTATCGCCAACCACCTGAAGTTTGAAAATATGTTTTCTGTAGCGGGCGCGAATTTCCTTTACGTTACCGTTCAAAACCACCTGCGATTTGTTTATCAACGATATTTCGTCGCAAAGTGCTTCTACTGATTCCATGTTGTGAGTAGACAATATGATGGTCTTGCCTTTCGCTTTCAATTCCAATAGTTCGTTCTTCAATAGTTCTGCGTTCACAGGGTCGAAACCGCTGAACGGCTCGTCCAATATATACAGTTCGGGCTCGTGTATTACGGTGGCAATGAACTGTATCTTCTGCTGCATCCCTTTCGAAAGTTCTTCTACTTTCTTATTTTCCCACGAAATAATATCGAATTTTTTCAACCAGTAGTTTGCTTTTTTACGAGCTTCTATTGCCGACAAACCTCTCAGGCGTGCAAGAAAAATGATATGTTCACCCACCTTCATCTTTTTATACAAGCCTCTTTCTTCGGGTAGATAACCGATTTGAAAAATATCGTCTGCAACGGATTCACGTCCGTTCATGAATACTTTTCCCTCATCGGGTGCGGTAATCCTGTTAATGATGCGGATAAGGGACGATTTTCCTGCTCCGTTGGGACCAAGCAAGCCATAGATACAGCCTTTGGGAACCTGTATGCTAACACCATTTAGTGCTGTATGACTGCCATATTGTTTTACGATGTCCTGTGTTTCGAGATAAAACATGGTTATGTTATTATTATTTTAGTTCAATTACATTTCATTAGTCGTGATATAACAAGGAAAGTCACAAAAATATAAAAATATTTGTGACTTCTAATTTTTTATTTAATTATGAATCTGAATACTAAACGGATTTTCTATTCTCCCGATTATTATTTAATATGTCTTAGTTCTCTTCCTAATTTTATTTTCCATAATCATCATAACAATTTCCCTTCACTTATTTTCTTTCACATCCTGAACACCATGTTTTTTATCATAGTTATGGACTATGCCCAGACGCAACTTGTCATATATCCAATTGAATATGATAGTATAAGGGAAAAAGTAAATTAACATACCAAGTTCGAGAAGAAAAGCATCTGCCAAACCCATGCTGAACAGTAAAGATATTACGGGAACAGTGAGGAATATTAGTCCTACCTCAAATGCAGTACCGTGTAGAATGCGAACAAAAAGATTTTTCTTGAATTGATATTTATTGTGCAGCTTATCAAACATCCAATTGAATGCATAATTCCACAACATAGCTATTATGGCCACTACGGTAGCCAACAGACCCGAATCGGCTAACGGTTTTCCTGATATGAGTGCTACGATCGGAGCGCTTGTCACAATACCTACAATTTCGTACGATATGGCGTGAAATGCTCGTTCGAAAGGGCTTCGGTTTCTTATATGTTCTATCAGTTTCACTTTCTTACAATTGAGTGTCTCTAATGTTCCGTTTGATGTTATAAGATGCAAAGATACGATTAAAAATTTACCTGTACCTGATAGATTGCAGGGCAAACGCACGAAATTTATTTCATCTGGATTGCTTCGAGCGAAGCTCTCGCAATGACGTAAAACGCTGGCCCTGAGTATCATTGCGAGGAGACGTTAGTTGACGAAGCAATCTAGTAATTTCTTTGTTTTTTAACGGAAACAATAGTTTCAATATTATGAAAATAAGCACAGTGTACCATTTGAACTTTTTCGTACGTTTGCCCTAGATAGATGAAGTCCTCTACGGATATAAAATAATATAAGCCCATTCTTTCGCAAAAGAATGGGCTTAATCATATTGAATTTTTAAGTATCCGGATTGATTATTTATTGTTGAGGTAATCCATAACCATTTGTTACCTTACCTTTCGATTGACTAATTGTAGCAAAAGGTATCGGGTGATAATATCTTGGTGCTGCATTCTGAGTTCCTATTCCCGAAAGAATATTACGGTCGTAAACAGTACTCTTGTTGGCAACGATTGTTACACCCCAGTTTACTCTTGCATATCCGTCTGCTACCAATGCCGCAGCAGTAGCTCCCGCAGGATCGATATGTTCATATAGACCTTTGATTGCCAGATTGTGATTTGTTCCTTGTACGATTCCTGCCACAGCCGGTATGGTAGAAAAATTGAACTGTCCGCGCCATCCCGGGAAAAGAGCCGGATTGGTTTCGTCTGTACAATCGTATGTCAAAGGATTAGTCAGTTTAACTAATTTTGTCCACACATAGTTCGATATCGTTCTACCATTCGGGAAAGTATAATATCCGTTAGCTTCGAGACCGGCAATCATAGATTTCATCTCCTGACGAACGGCAAGCGCTCTTTCTGTAAATTTACCCGAGCGGATCATATCCCAACGGACATCTCCTTCTCCCAACAATTCTAACTTACGCTCTGCCCATATTGCATCCAATAGTGTTTCGCCCGACAAGCCACTGCTTACATTATGATTGCTATTGCCAAAGGCTCTTGCTCTGATCTGATTTATCAGGCTGATTGCACCCGGAGCATCTCCATTCTGAGCTTTAGCTTCGGCAAGCAACAACATGGCATCGGCCATTCTCATAATAGGATAATTCATCCCTGAATTTCTACGTGCAGTAAGGTACGGTTCGAGAGAACGGTTGTCGTCCCATTTGTTGATAGAGATACCGCCATTGGCACGGTTTCCCGGTTGGAAAGAAAGAAGTATTTCGTTGCCATATCCACTACTTCCTGTTACGGTCATACTGGCATCGCGGCGTTTATCTCCATTTTCGAAAGCGCTATAATAGAAAGATGGAACAATACGGATAGCACCAAATACATTGACAGGTGCACCATTGTTGTTCGGTCCCGGACATGGGCGTCCCATACTGTAAGGGTATTCGCTCTGTATCCCTGTGCGGTTACCTATTTCGAATAACGATTCGGGACTCACCACTCTGTCGTTAAGATATTGGAAGTGACGTTGGAATGGATTGTTTGCATAACTTCTTTCATCTGTAACGATCAAATGGGCTGTTCCATTTTGCGTGTTAACTGCTGCGCTCAGGTACTGGTCTGCAATTTTTATATAGTCTATAAAATCGTTGCGTCGCGCATATACACAGCCATTCGCTTCTGCTCCTTTAGTAGAAAATTGGACATCGCCATATAAACCTTGTATATCGGTGCGAATTGTCTGCCAGCTTCCTGCATGAAGGGCAATCTCGCCTAACAAGGCATTTGCGTACGACCGTGAAATTCGTTCTCCTGTAATACCTCCTTGTCCTAATGGGTACATTAACGGTTCTACTGCTTTTAATTTCTCGATCAACTGATCGAAAATGTGAAATCGGGAGGATAGTTCATATTCGGTTATATACGTATTTTCGTAACCATAAGGAACGTCTCCGAAATGCCTTACCAATTCGAAATAACAGAATGCCCATAGTGTAGTGGCTTCGCCATATAGCTGAGTCCAATCGGAAACCGTTCCGGATGCTACATCTGACTGATACTGGCTTTTACCTGCAATAATCTCAGCTACTCTGGCAGCACGTCCAAGTACTCTGTTGAGACTGTTGAACTGTACTTCTTTAGCTCCTACCGTTTCCGATTCGGGAAGTAGCATTGCATTTATATTATTTGCTGATAAATATTCAGGATATAGTTCTGCGTCGGAGCCAACCGGGTCGGTCCAGCCGTAGTTTCCTCCACTTGCTGCATTCTGTCTGTATTCGGCATAAGCCCAAGACAAAGCCTTAAATGTTTCATCGGGAGTAGATGTCACAAATTCGTCATCGGTATTGCCCGGAGAAGATGTATTCAGATAATCGTCGCATTGTGCAAACGAAAAACATAATACAAGAATTCCTATATAATATATTATTTTTTTCATGATCAATATACATTAAATGGTTAGAAATTAAGATTTAGACCAACAACAAAAGACCGTGCGCGTGGATAGGTTCCCCAATCCAATCCCGGTGTTGGATAATCGGCATTATTTATGTTTGTATTTGCATTAACTTCAGGGTCTAATCCCGAGTAACCGGTAATTGTCATCAGATTGTAAACAGTACCGTATATGCGAAGATTGTTTATACCTACTTTTCTCATCAATTGTTTAGAGAAAGTGTAACCCAATGTCAATGTATTCAGGCGAAGAAAAGAACCGTCTTCGATACCGAGTGATGATACTACCCCCATCTCGTTGTAAGCCAAAGGCAGGGTTGCATTGGTATTAAGGGCATCTAATTCAGCCGGAGTGTTTACACGTTTTAATTGTCCGTTGACAATGTCGTAAATCTTATAGCCATCTTTCATAAACGCAAGTTTGTTTTCGTACACACCGCCTCTGCTGTATCCGTAAAGTGATGCTAATTTGTTGACATTATAAACATCGTTACCATAGCTCCAGTTGAAATACAAACCTAAGTCGAAGTTCTTGTAGCTAGCATTGATATTGAAACCACCTGTATGTGCAGGGTTCATGTCTCCGATAATATCATAATCGTCGGTGTCTATTGTTCCGCTATCATCCAGATCTTTATATTTTGCCATACCCGGATAGGCTATCTGTCCGGCAGGGCGTTCAGTTGATCCGATACCGAAGAAAGATGGTACTATGGCACTGCTAAGGTCGGCAATTCCGTCTTTAAGAGTATAAACTCCGTTTGAGTAATTGAAATCGCTAGTAGTATAGAAACCATCATACACAAGTCCTCTAACCAATCCTACTGGGCTTCCTTCTTTCAGGATATAGTCATCAAGCGGTCTGTTTTGTTGTATCCATTGTGTGCCATATAGACCTGTTATACCTTCGGCAAGATCGTCTACATTACCTTTGTTGAAGTTAATATTGGCACCAGCCGTAATATTCCAGTCTTTGTCTTTATATATAACGCCTGTCAACGATAGTTCCACTCCTTTGTTGCTGGTCTGTCCTATATTGGCATAAGTTGACGTAAAGCTGGTGATTCCCGGAAGTGTAGTGAGCATCAACAGATCTTTAGTCGTATTCTTATATACATCTACTGTACCCCACAAGCGGTTGTTGAGGACAGTGAAGTCGAGACCCAGATTGCGGGTAATGGTTGTTTCCCATTTCAGGTTTTTGTTAGCCATCTGATCTGAAGACAAATCGTAAGAAGGCAAATATTGGTTGTTGATAGCATATTGCCAACGGTTGTCGCCTTCGGCAGCCCAAGTTTGAGCCCATTTGTCAGAATCGATACCATCGCTGCCCACTTCACCATAAGATGCACGTAGCTTCAAGTTGTCAAGCCAATTGATACTTTTCATAAATGGCTCTTCCGACATTCTCCATCCAAGAGCTGCAGCAGGGAAATATCCCCAACGATGATCGGGCGAGAATTTAGACGAACCGTCGGCACGGAATGTAAATGTAGCCAGATAACGATCAAGCCATGAATAGTTTGCACGTCCAAAGAAAGAAAGGATACGTCCCGGAGTATTGATACCGGAGTACAGATTGAGAACACCGTCGGTTTTGTCGTATTGGGAAATCATAGCAAAGGCATTATCCTTTGTAAAGTTGGATGGGAATTTTGTTGCGGCTACACGCAGATAACTTCCACCCGAATTAGTAACCTCATGTCCTCCCAAGAGATTTAGTTTATGATCTTTTCCGATAGTGACATCATAGCTCAATGTATTTGTCCAACGCATATTCCAGCTATCTGATTTGCGGTAATCCACGTCTCCTGCAAAGAATATTTCTCCGGTGGCATCGTTCAGGTAACTACGCTCATTATCTGTTGCAGGAGTAGGTCCCGTCCAGTTCTTCATCTGATTCCAACTACGTCCCAACGTTAAATCGGTATGATATGTCAGTCCTTTTATAATTATCCAATCCAGGCTAAGCGTCGCACGCAAGTTCTGATAAAGTGAAAGGTTTTCACGGTCGTTAATAATATTTACCGGACTGCGGTTGTCCCATTGCGAGAATTTACCGTAACTGTCGATATAACCACCATCGCTCAATGCACCCAGGTCACCTAAGATATCTTGTGTAGCAATAGGGCGGAAACGGTATGCAGAGGATAGTGTAGAACCCGAACCACTGGTCGTTCCTTCGTTACCCATATTTTCTGTATCGGTATAGCGTGTATCAAGATTTACAGTCAGATTTTTCAGTATTTTTTGATTCACTTTGAGCGATACATTGGCACGTTTGCGATAAGAGTTTAGTTTTAGACCTTGCTCGTCCATATAGTTAGCCGAGAATAAGACTCTGGTACTTTCCGACCCACCCGATATAGATATGTCGTGGTTGTGAGAAACAGAGCTGTTATAAACATCTTTCTGAATATCGTATTGGGATACGTTTTTGTAACTATCGATACCTCCGGTGTTGCTTCCTGCATAAGAGCCCAGACCGTATAGTTTTTCGAAAGGAACTCTATAAGCTCCACTAGGATCATAAGCATCTGTTACAGCCCATTTATACGCCAGATAATCGTAAGGAGACAGTGCTTCCAGATATTTTGTAGGCTTATTGAATTTCACATAGCCGCTATAATTCACTGTAACTTTTCCTTCTTTTGCGCTTTTGGTTGTAACCAAAATTACACCATTGGCACCACGAGCTCCGTAAATGGCAGTAGAGGAAGCATCCTTCAATACGTCTATACTTTCTACCTGATCGCCGGGTATATCGCTTAATGAACTTACGGCAACACCGTCTACCAAGATTAGCGGTTCATTGCTTTGCGATATGGAACCACCTCCACGTACTCGTATAGATACTGATGCATCGGGACGTCCATCCTGAGAGATGATGTTTACTCCCGGCAATTTTCCCTGCAAGGCTTGTGCTACGTTCGATACCGGAATGTCGGCAATGGCTTTTCCGCTGACGGAAGCCACCGATCCTGTGAGATCCTTGCGCCGTACACTTTGGTAACCAATAACTACAACCTCATCAAGTTGCTCTACATTTTCTTTAAGTATTGCATCTATTGGCTGTCCGGCAACGATATCGACTGTCAATGGTTGCATTCCTACAAAATTTATCTCCAATCGTTTGGCTGCCGGGGGTACAGAGAGTGAGAAATTTCCGTTCACATCAGTAATAGTACCTACTGTGGCATTACCTACTACTTTCACTGTTGCACCGATAATTGGCTCATTCGTGTTGTCTTTCACATGACCTTTTACCATAACATCCTGAGCATATACTTCGAAGGCACTAATGAACACGAATGCCAGTAGCAGAAGTAATTTGCTTTTCAGTTCTTTTCTTTTTTTTCTCATAATAATAGAATAATTGGTTAAACACAAAATAATTCCTAGTAACTGCTTTTTGCTTCTATTTACACTATCTATTCAATAATGTAAATATCAAGTTGACAAGTGTTTGCTATATTGAATATTCGTTGATTTTATATGGTTGTTATATTTATCTGTTTTAGGTCTTCATCTTTAGAGCTTCCTCCTACAAGGACTTCGAAACTGCTCGCAAAGACTTCTACCGATTGCGTTTTCTCATTCCACCATTCAAATTGTTTATCGGTCAGTTCAAAAACAATATTCGTTGTCTGACCCGCAGGAATACTGACCCGCTTGAAGGCTCGCAAGGTTTTAACAGGACCACTTGCATCATCTTTTTTTCTTAAATAAACCTGAACGACCTCATCTCCGTCTATTTTTCCTGTATTGGTTAACGGCACAGTCAGTGTTATTGTTTCACCTGATTTTGCGGAAGTTTTATTCACATGAAGGTCGCCATATCTGAAAGTGGTGTAGCTTAGTCCATAACCAAACGGAAAAAGAGGAGCTTCTGTCATGTAACGATAGGTGCGTCCTTGCATATCGTAATTTTCAAAATCGGGAAGCTGAGCCGTATTTCGGTAAAATGTCACCGGTAATTTACCCGCAGGATTGTAATTACCAAACAGTACATCCGCGACAGCTTTACCTCCCGCTTGCCCAGGATACCATGCTTGTAGTATAGCGTCAGTGTTTTCGGTTTCCGGCTCTAACCCAACCGGAGAACCCGAACAGTTGACAAATACTACTTTTTTTCCTGCTTGACGCAATGCTTTGATAAAGTCGCGTTGTACTGCCGGCAATTCAATATCTGTGCGGTCTCCACCCTTAAAACCGGGCAGATTGACTCCCATTTCTTCTCCCTCGAGCGATGGTGAGATACCTCCTACGAATATGATTATATCTGCATCCTTCACTTTCGCGATCGATTTCTCTATATTAATTTCTTCTTTATAGCCGAAATCAAAATTCAACTGGGCATCGCTTCTATTATAGGCAAAATCAATTTGTATATCGTATGCTTTTCCTGCTTCTACGTTCATCGAATAATTCATCTTGCGAGCTCCGTGATTGGCTTTTACACCTCTCACTTCTTTGCCATCGATAAGCAGGTTTGCCACCCCATTTACATAAAATTCAAAGACAACCTCGCCTGTTCTATTAGGAGTAAAAACACTTGAATATGTTGCTGTAAAATCGGTCAGATTGACTCCCGGAGCAAATACAGTAGCCCCCATTGTACAGAAGTTGAAAGGAGTTTTCACCTGTGTGGTCGCAGCCAAAGCTCCGCTTTTATCCATATTGTTCCAGTATTTAGCGGTGAATCCTTGTCCGTTTTCGGAGCGACATTGACTAAATGCACTTTCCAGTAGTGTCTTTTCAACAAGGGCACATCCTTGCTCATAAATAAGCTTGTCGGTAGCACTTAATGCTGAGCGTATGCCATCTAATATAGTGATTGTGTGCGAAGGTACTCCGTTGTAATTGCCCCATTGCATAACTGAGTCGTTGGCATTAGGCCCCATTACGGCAACGGTCAATCCTCCACGCTTCAATGGCAGAGTGTTGTTTTTGTTCATCAATAGAGTCATAGACTTTCTAGCTGCATCTAACGCTACTTTGTTGTGAGCATCGGATGCGACTACCGAATAAGGTATCTTTGTCCACGAAACATCTTCATTTTTATCCATCTCTCCCAGTCTGAAACGAGCTTCCAATAAGCGTTTGACAGAAATATCGATGTCTTCTTCTTTGA
>POVV01000302.1_pt1 | contig 36726 bp, 35 predicted proteins | sample 1560271 | NCBI WGS metagenome assembly POVV01 (sample SAMN08337232, study PRJNA429181) | Bioreactor metagenome, whole genome shotgun sequencing project. | biome: cows' rumen and soil; feature: anaerobic; isolation source: anaerobic chemostat enrichment culture, galacturonate as sole carbon... | reverse complement strand
GTATACTTATCATCCAGATGACCATCTTCATTCAAAGAATGAACATATTTTTTCTCAACAACTATACTACCATTGTTTTCAAGGGAATATATTATTGTAGCTTTCTTATTTAAATCATCATATACTATTAGAGTTTTTTCTAGAAGAACCTCAAATCCTCTGTTTTTTTTATTTACGGACTCAATCAACCGATATTTGCTATCATAGGTATAATAAGCTTCTTCATAAATTAAGTCTAAGTTCTCCCCTGTATAAATAACGTTCTTCTTTAAAACACCATTTGTATCAAAGGTATATACAGTTTTACTAGAAGGCTCTCCTTTTTCCATATTATTCAAAACGTCACTCCACTTAGCATCAGGGTAATAGAGTTTTTCTACCATTTTAACATCACCTTTCAACCCATATTTTTCCAACTTCAAAATCACATATTTCAGATCTTCTTCTGAGGCAGGAGCGTATTCATTATTATCATCACTACAGGAAATAAGTAGAAATGCTAAAAGGAAAATAAAGAATGCAGTCTTCTCCATAGTGTTTGTTTTAGTTCATATACAAATATATTAAATGATCATATGTAAACAAAAAAAGGCAGAAATTAATTCTGCCTTTTTATATTTAAGAAACTAATTTCTTATTTCTTGCGTTGAACGCGATTCCATCCGTAAACAGCTTTATCGCCAAGTTCTTCTTCAATACGAAGCAATTGGTTGTATTTTGCCATACGGTCTGAACGGCTTAATGAACCGGTTTTGATCTGACCTGAATTTGTAGCAACCGCAATATCAGCAATTGTTGCATCTTCAGTTTCTCCCGAACGGTGAGAAGTTACACTTGTATAACCAGCACGGTGAGCCATTTCGATAGCATCAAGAGTTTCGGTAAGTGTACCAATTTGGTTAACCTTGATAAGGATAGAGTTTGCACAGCCAAGCTCGATACCTTTTTTCAAGAACTCAACGTTAGTTACGAACAAGTCGTCTCCTACTAATTGAATTTTGTCACCAAGTTTATCTGTAAGAAGTTTCCAACCATCCCAGTCAGCTTCGTGCATACCGTCTTCGATAGAGTCGATTGGATATTTAGCCGCAAGTCCTGCAAGGAATTCTACTTGTTCGGCAGAAGTTAGTTTTGCACCGTTAGCACCCTCAAATTTAGTGTAATCGTAAACACCATTTACATAAAATTCAGAAGCAGCACAGTCAAGACCGATAGTTACTTCAGTTCCTGGTTTGTAACCAGCAGCCTCAATAGCTTTGATGATAGACTCTAGAGCATCTTCTGTTCCGTTCAATGTTGGAGCAAATCCACCTTCGTCACCTACTGCAGTACTAAGACCACGGTCGTGAAGAACTTTTTTCAAAGCGTGGAATACTTCAGCACCACAACGCAAAGCTTCTTTGAAAGAAGCAGCACCTACCGGACGGATCATAAACTCTTGGAATGCAATAGGAGCATCAGAGTGAGATCCACCATTGATGATATTCATCATAGGTACAGGAAGTGTATATGTATTAGTTCCGCCGATATAACGATACAATGGCAGTTCCAAATAGTTAGCAGCAGCTTTTGCTACAGCAAGAGAAACACCTAAGATAGCGTTAGCTCCAAGGTTCGATTTTGTTTTTGTTCCGTCAAGTTCAAGCATTTTTAAGTCAACACCTCTTTGATCAAGAGAAGACTCACCTTCCAATGCCGGAGCTATAATTTTATTTACGTTATCTACGGCTTTAGTTACACCTTTACCTAGATAGCGTTTTTTATCACCGTCGCGAAGTTCCAAAGCTTCGTTTTCACCAGTAGAAGCACCAGACGGAACAGCAGCGCGTCCCAAGATACCGCATTCAAGTGTTACATCAACTTCAATTGTAGGATTCCCTCTTGAATCCAAGATCTCACGCGCGAAAATTTTCTCGATTCTCATTGTTCTTATTGTTTAAAATATGAAATAATTTATATCGTTTTTAGTTTGTCAAATAAGACTAGCAAAATTACTTTTTTTTCTTGTATTTAACCAATTTAATGAGTGGAATTTATGGCTTTTGTGTTTTTTTATAAAAGTCTTTTTTCTAAGGTTCTTCTCTATCTTAATTACTTACAATAAATAAGTTGTTTACCCTAATTGAGAAAAAGCAATATAATTTTTAATACGCTTTTATATACTTTTCCCAATCATTCGGATACATTCCCTGTATTTTTCTAATTATTAAATCACTTATATTCTTCTTCCTATCTTCATAGCTTACTCCTTGGCGTGAAAACTCCATTATGATTGCTTTCTTCTTTTGATAATTTGAACTATTTAGCCCAAATATCCAATCTAAGAGTAAGTCTACAGGATAATGCGGCTTAGATGTATCAATTGTGTCTGCTTCATTGAGACTATAAAAATATACAGGTTCTGTAATTTTTGCTTTATGCTCTACTATTAGAAAATATGCAGCATCCACATCTTCCAACAATAAGGCTTCAAAAGCAGCAGTTCTACCTGACTTAGTTTTATAATCAATATTTGCGCCTGCATTTACTAACAACTTGATTTTTTCGGAGCCTCTGGACACAGCATGCATTAGTGGACTTGTACCACATTCCGTAACTGCCGTTTCCCCCTCTACTTTAGGGGAGCAATAAGGGATATTAGGGTCTGCTTTATAATCTAAAAGTAATTTTACAAATTTGGAATTAGTATCTGCTTTATAGTCATACCAGGAGAAGGAAATAGCCCGAAACAAAGCCGTTGTACCTGTTTTTGATATAAGGTTCGGATCGGCACCATTTTCCAATAATACTTTAGCTGCATTATATTTTTCAGCACTAACAGCCCACATTAATGGCGTTGTCCCAAAAATGGAATCTTGAAAATCAATCAACTTCCGATTCAGGTCTAATATATTTTGTATTGCAGTTACATCATTATCATCAACTGCCTGTATTAGATCCCAAGCATCAGTATTCTTAAATATTTCTATATTCCGAACTGTCAATTCACCTCTTGTCTCCTGACCACGACAAGCAGCGAAAATGGTTAACACCAAAAGGATTAGCAAATTACTTTTCATCAAACCGACTTTAGGTAAAACAGGCTCTAAAATACATAAATAAAAAGCACCGACATATTCGTCGATGCTTTTATATTTCTATTGATTTGTTTTTACCACGCAAACAGCGGATAATCTTTCATTATTCCGTTTACTTTTTCACGAACAGCCTTTATCGTTTGTTCATTTTCAGGAGAAGAAAGAACTGTATCTATCATTTCCACAATCTCACCCATCAACGGTTCTTTAGCTCCACGAGTAGTAATCGCTGGTGTACCGAAGCGAAGTCCCGATGTAAGGAACGGGCTACGGCTATCGAAAGGTACCATATTTTTGTTTGTAGTGATATCAGCTTCCACAAGCACTCTTTCTGCCAGTTTACCGGTCAGTTCAGGAAACTTAGGACGAAGATCAATCAACATAGAGTGATTATCTGTTCCCCCAGATACTACTTTATAACCTTTATCGATAAATGCCTGAGCCATTGCCGCAGCATTTGCTTTAACCTGAGTCTGATAAACTTTATAAGAAGGATCGAGAGCCTCAGCAAACGAAACAGCCTTAGCAGCTATTACATGCTCTAGCGGCCCACCTTGTATTCCCGGAAATACAGCCGAGTCGAGCAATGCCGACATCATGCGTACTTCGCCTTTCGGCGTTTTCTTTCCCCAAGGATTTTCGAAATCTTTTCCTAACAAGATAGCGCCTCCACGAGGTCCACGAAGAGTTTTATGGGTAGTAGTAGTTACAATATGTGCATGAGGTAGCGGATTATTCAACAATCCGGCAGCTACCAATCCGGCAGGATGCGCCATATCTACCATAAAGATCGCCCCTATCTCGTCTGCGATTTTACGGATACGTGCATAATCCCAATCACGAGAATAAGCAGATGCACCAGCTATTATTACTTTCGGTTTTTCCTGACGAGCGACCTGCTCCAATTGTTCGTAGTCTACCTGCTCGGTATCTTGACGCACGTTGTATTCAAGCGCATGAAACATCAATCCCGAAAAATTAACGGGAGAACCATGAGAAAGGTGTCCTCCGTGCGATAGATTCAATCCAAGAAATTTATCTCCGGCTTGCATACATGCTAAGAATACAGCTGCATTTGCCTGAGCTCCAGAGTGAGGTTGAACATTTGCCCATTCTGCACCGAATATTTCTTTCAAACGGTCGATAGCTAATTGTTCGCTTAAATCTACTATTTCGCACCCCCCATAATATCTTTTCCCGGGATAGCCCTCAGCATATTTATTGGTTAAGTAAGAACCCATAGCTTCCATTACTTGTTCGCTGACAAAGTTCTCAGACGCGATTAACTCAATACCTTTCAACTGTCGCTGATGCTCTCTTTCGATAATATCAAAAATGGCAGTGTCTCTTTTCATAAGTAGATCAAATTAATATGAGGTGAATAAAAAATATATAGTTACAAAGTTAACGATTATAATAATCGTTTAATAGACTTTATGGCAATTTTATTTTATTATATCTTTACTTAGAGATATTTTTGTAAAAATGATAGATATACTTTCCTCTTACTATTTAGGTTTGGGTGAACCTCAAAAAAGTTGTTTACTGGCTTTGCGGAGCATTATACTAAAACAGGATAAGGAGATATCGGAGACTGTAAAATACGGTATGCCTTGTTTTTGTTACAAGAAAAAAATGTTCTGTTATTTATGGACAGAAAAGAAAACGGGCAAGCCTTACATCCTCATGGTAGAAGGAAAACATCTGGATCATCCTGAACTTAAACAGGAAAAACGATCGCGAATGAAGATTTTCCTCATCGACCCAATGGAAGATTTACCGATTGAAAGGATAGAGCTTATACTGAATGACGCATTGGACTTATATAGAAATGGAATAATTACAATCAGATGAAACTATTCGACAACAACAGGAATGTGTTCAAGTATTTGTTTATAGCAGTCGCTATAATCATCGCGCTGGCATCTCTTATAGTTTCGAATCATCTGGTCGAAAACTTATCGAAAGAAGAACGAAACAAAATAGAGATCTGGGCGGAGGCAACTAAAGAAATGGCTACCGACACCGTCAATCTGAACATGAACCTCTTGCTGAAGATATTGACCAGCAACAAGACTATCCCTGTCATTCATTATGACAAAAAAAGTAATCTATATACTTCAGCTAATATAGAGCTACCCGAATCGGACATACAGGAATTTCTCAAACAAAAGGCAGATAATTTCAAGAAAAAGCATAAACCTATCATCATTGAGATAGAAGACTTCGACCAATACGTATATTACAATGATTCGTATACATTAAAACAGTTACAACTATACCCGTATATTCAACTTGGCGTCCTTTTCATTTTCATGATTACTGCATTCTTTGCCCTATTTTCCACGATGAAGATGGAGCAAGATCGGCTTTGGGTAGGACTATCGAAGGAAACAGCCCATCAGTTAGGAACGCCCATTTCATCTTTGCTTGCATGGATAGAATATTTAAAGCTGAAAGAGACTGATCCTTCTACACTGCTGGATATGGAAAAAGATGTAAATCGCCTGCAAATGATAACGGATCGTTTTTCTAAAATCGGATCGACTCCAACATTGGAGAAAAAGAATATAACAGAAACACTTCAGCAGGCAATTACTTATCTCGAAAAAAGAATATCCAAAAAGGTGATCTTCAAACTACAAACGCCCGATAATCCGTTATATGCGGATATAAGCGAACCGCTATTGAGTTGGGTTTTGGAGAACCTGACTAAAAATGCTGTCGATGCAATGGGTGGATTGGGAAACATCACCTATACAATATCCGACAAAGGAAACTTCCTGAGCATCGATATCCAAGACACAGGAAAAGGAATCCCTAAATCGAAATTCAAAACTATTTTCAATCCCGGATACACAACCAAAAGCAGAGGTTGGGGACTTGGTCTATCTCTTAGCAAACGGATTATAGAATCGTATCACAAAGGAAAAATATTTGTAAAATCATCTGAAATGGGTGTTGGTACAATTTTTTGCATTGAATTAAAAAAATCTAATTAACATTTTTCACTATTCCTAACATTAATTATTTTCCTATTTTTGTGACAATTCGTTTAAATTTTAACAATTAAATAATCTCAATGACTAAATTTTCTAGAGCTTTTTGGGTCGCCAATTTTGTAGAACTATTGGAGCGACTGGCTTATTATGCCGTTTTTATATCACTAACCCTCTACCTCTCTAGCATCTGGGGATTCTCTGACATCGAAGCAGGTATTATTGCCGGTACATTCTCAGCTTTACTTTATTTCCTGCCTACCTTCTTGGGAGCATACTCCGACAAGATCGGCTTCAGAAAAGCAATCATGGCAGCATTTGCACTCCTTACGGTTGGTTATTTCGGATTAGGATTAGTCCCTACTCTACTCGAAAGCGCCGGACTAGTAAAATATGGAGCAGCCAATGCAGTAATGGATGACAGCATATTCCAATCTTTCTTCAAATCTATCGGTGTGGGTGAATTTGACAGAAGTACTGCATTCACAGGATTGAGAGAAAGTGCACAACAATGGACTATTGTTCCTATATTACTCTTCATTGTAGTGGGTGGAGCGTTTATTAAATCTGTTATCACGGGCACTGTTGCCAAAGAAACTACTGCCGACACACGCGCCAGGGGTTTTGCCATTTTTTATATGATGGTAAACTTCGGAGCTTTTACCGGTAAAACAGTTGTAGATCCATTACGTAAAAGCATCGGCGACCAAGGACTGGTATATCTGAACTACTTTTCGGCATCAATGACGTTTATCGCATTGATTGTCGTTTTCTTTATGTACAGATCTACTCAAACTGCCGGACAAGGCAAGAGCTTCTCGGACATCTGGCATGCTCTTGTAAAGGTATGTAAGAATGGCCGTTTAGTAGCATTGATACTTATCACCAGTGGATTCTGGATCGTACAACAACAGATGTATGCCTCCATGCCAAAATACGTAATCAGAATGGTAGGGCCGGAAGCTCAACCGGGATGGATAGCCAATGTTAACCCGTTTGTGGTATTCTTACTTGTGAATCTGATAACCACAATAATGAAAAAACGTTCGGCGCTATCATCCATTATGGTGGGTATGTTCATTATACCATTTTCGGCACTAATCATGTCGATGGGCAATATGATGGGTACTGAGCATATTTCTATTTTCGGATTATTCACACTACACCCTGTAACGCTGACACTGATAATAGGGATTGCATTCCAAGCATTGGCCGAATGTTTCATCTCACCACGGTTTTTGGAATATTTCTCTCTACAATCACCCAAAGGGGAAGAAGGTCTATACCTTGGATTCAGTCACCTCCATTCGTTTGTTTCGTCACTAATCGGATTCATTGTAGCCGGAGTACTATTGGATGCTTTCTGTCCCGACCCTAAATCGGAGCGATTTGCCAATTCCACCAACTTCGCCGCCGATTATGCCGCCGCAACAGCGAACGCGCATTACTTATGGTATGTTTTCTTCGCCATAGGGGTAGTTTCGGCTATTTCGCTGGTAATATACGCCAGAGTGATCAAGAAGAATGATGAGAAAAAAGCTCTATCTTCTAATTTGTAATAGATACTTATACTACATATAAAAATAATCCCCGAATGGAAGTTCGGGGATTGCTATTTTATGAATGAATCTTGTACTTCTGCTTATTACACAAGATAAGATGGACAATGAGGCAAAGAATCATAAAGGCTGCTCCGGCAACGACTACTCCATTCCAACCATATGCCCCCCATGCACGCCCTCCGATGAAGGTACCAAATGATCCACCGATAAAATAAGAAACCATATAGACCGTATTCAATCTGTTTGAAGCTTCGGGATGTGTTGAGAACACTATAGTCTGATTAGTCACATGCATAGCCTGCAATCCTAAATCCAGTAAGATAATTCCAAATATAAGCCCCAAATAAGAACTGCCTCCGACACCAAATACTCCCCACGAAAGAATCATAAGTCCGGCAGAGATAGATATCAATACATTCTTATTCATTTTCCCCGAAGCATAGCCAACGATGGACGCAGCTAATGCACCCACTATACCGATCAGGCCAAGTGACCCGGCAACATCGCTACCCTGAAAAAATGGTGCTTGCTCTAATCTGAAAGTTAATGTAGTCCAGAATATAGAAAACGAGCCAAAGCCCAATGCTCCCCGCAGCGAAGCTAAGCGAAGACTTGGAACATCTTTCGCATATCGGAAGATGGAACGCATCAATTGTTTGTACGTACCATCAAATGTCGCCTGAACATTCGGAAGTATCCATGCAATGAGAACTCCCAGAATAACCATCATTCCGGTAGCTATGAGAAAGACATTACGCCAGCCCAGATATTCACCCAAAACACCACTAAATACCCTTGAACCTAGTATACCTATTAGTAGCCCACTTATTACAATCCCTACGTTCTTGCCCTTGTTCTCGGGTGTAGACAACTGAGCTGCAATTGGCACAAATATCTGAGGGACAACAGATGTCAATCCGATAAAAAAGCTAGCTGTTATCATTACTTCAAGAGATTGGCAGAAAGCAAAAACAAGCAGTGAAGCTATAATGAAGAGAAAATCTATAAGAATTATTCTCTTACGCCGAAACATATCGCCTAAAGGGATGATTAGTAACAATCCCACGGCATAGCCTATTTGCGTAAACATTGCCACTTTACTGGTTGCAGCTTCTGACGAGCCGAACTCTTTCGATATCATACCCAGCAAGGGTTGATTATAATAATTGTTTGCGACAACAAGTCCCGCTCCAATTGCCATTAGCCAGAGCGTTCTTTTTGTCAGATGTTGTTTGTTTTCTTCGAGGGATGGTAACATAGTTGTTGTATAAAAAAATCCGCACAAAGGTATATTGTGCGGAGCATTCTTCTTCCAAATAAAAGATAAAAAAATGTTACTTATTTCACTTTTTCTTCAGCTTGAGCAATGCAGTCTTTCAACTTTTTTATCATATTTGAACTTCCACAATAGAATGGAACCCGTTGATGCAGTTCGGCAGGCTGTATTTCTAATATCCTGTTTTTACCGTCAGTTGCACTTCCTCCCGCTTGCTCAATTATAAATGCCATCGGATTGCATTCGTACAATAATCGAAGTTTCCCTTCGGGAGCTTTAAAAGTCGGAGGATAAAAATAAACACCCCCCAACATCAGATTGCGATGGCAATCAGACACAAGGCTACCGATATAACGCATCGAATAAGGACGGTCATCTTTCACTTCCTGACAATATTTTATATAATCTTTAACCCCTTGCGGAAAGTTTTCAAAGTTTCCACTGTTTACCGAATATATCTTACCATTCTTCGGACATCTGATATCAGGATGCGATAAATAGAAACTACCAATAGCAGGATTCAGAGTAAAGCCATTCACTCCTCGCCCTGTAGAATAGACAATCATAGTAGATGTTCCATAAAGAATGTATCCGGCAGCCACCTGATTAATTCCGGGTTGAAGAAAATCTTCCATCGTTACGGGTGAACCGATAGGGGAAATGCGACGGTAGATAGAAAATATTGTTCCAACCGATACATTCACTTCTATATTCGAGGAACCGTCTAAAGGATCCATAAGCACTACGTAATTATTATTGTGCCCCTCATCAAGCCCTTCGATAGTAATAAAATTATCATTCTCCTCAGATGCTATACCACAAACTATTTCACGATTTTTCAGCGTTTGAATAAAAACCTCGTTGGCATATACATCTAGTTTCTTCTGTTCTTCGCCCTGAATATTCGTGCTACCAACAGAACCTAAAATATCTACTAAACCGGCTTTATTCACTTTATAGCTGACAACACGTGCTGCTAATAAAATAGAGTTTAACAAGCGGGAGAGTTCTCCTGTGGAGTACTTGAAATGTTCTTGCCGCTCAATAATAAATTCATCAAGGGTCTTTCTTGCATTGCTTTTCATAATATTATTGTGTATTTGTTATGTATTCAAAGATAAGAATTTAAACGAAAGAATACTTCAATGTAAAAAATTAGCTACATTTGCGCCGCTAAAAATAAACTTATAACATCATGAATCTTACTGGTATATATACAATATTACTACTTGTTGCATCCAACATATTTATGACTTTTGCCTGGTACGGACATCTGAAGATGAAAGAGTATTCATGGTTCGAGTCTTTACCTCTCATCGGAGTTATTGCCTTTAGTTGGGGAATCGCGTTCTTCGAATATTGCTTCCAGGTTCCTGCTAACCGTCTCGGATTTCAGGGAAATGGGGGGCCTTTCTCTTTAATGCAGTTAAAAATCATACAAGAAGCCATTACTCTTGTTGTTTTTGTTATTTTCAGTACAGTAGCCTTTAAAACAGAGACTTTCAAATGGAATCACTTATTGGCTTTCGTCTTTCTTATAGCAGCAGTCTACCTTGTTTTCAAAAAATAAGAATTGATTTTTAACAGCTCAGCTATAATTTATATCTTTATGCTCAACAAACTAAAAGCACTATGGACGTAAAAATAGAAGAAAGCTGGAAAGAGCAATTGAAAGACGAGTTTGAGAAAGATTATTTCGTAAAACTTACAGACTTTGTACGAAACGAATATCGTACAAAACAGATATTTCCTCCGGCAAAATTTATATTCAATGCGTTCGACCATACACCATTTGATAAAGTAAAGGTCGTAATCCTCGGACAAGACCCCTATCATAACGATGGACAGGCACACGGTTTATCATTTTCCGTACCGGATGGAATACAAACACCACCTTCACTCGTAAATATTTTCAAGGAAATAAACCAAGATCTAGGAGCACCCATTCCCCGATCGGGGAACCTTACCCGATGGGCAAATCAGGGAGTAATGCTGCTGAACGCAACACTTACCGTACAAGCTCACACAGCTGGCTCGCACCAAAGAAAAGGCTGGGAAGCTTTTACCGATGCCGCCATTCATAAATTAGCCGAAGGGCGTGAAAATATTGTCTTCATCCTATGGGGTGCATATGCCCAGAAAAAAGCCGCTTTCATCGATGAAAACAAGCATTTAGTGTTAAAATCAGTACATCCGTCTCCTCTATCGGCTCATAATGGCTTTTTCGGAAATCATCATTTCAGTACAGCTAATAAATATCTCGCATCGAAAGGGATTGCGCCTATTGAGTGGTAATAAGCTATAAATCTTACTTCGTCACTTCATCTATCAGATAGAAAATCGATTTGAAGTTAATATCACTGTATTCGCTCATTCCGATCTCACATGTGCGGCTGGTAGAATAACCGTCCTTACAACTTGAAGGTATCTGCTCATTCAAATGCCTTTGCCCATGTTTATTCAGTTCCGGATATGTAAAGCCTCTATCTCCCGCAAATCCGCAACAATTACTTTGAACAAAAGCTACTTCTTTAGAACACAGTTTAGCCAATTCCATCAATTTGGTTTCCATCCCTATCTTCTTCACAGAACACACAGGAAAAACAGTGACTACTTCGCGAGGATGTTTCACTTGCAGTTTAGGCATAACAAAGTCGAGCATAAACTCAATCGGATCGTATATTTTCAGTTTTTTATTCTCGTATGCTTCATGGAAGGTATAGAAACACGGACTCATATCGAACAACACAGGGTATTTCCCATCTTCCGATGCTTTAAGCAAAGCCGCCTCTAGTTCTTTCGACTTGCGGCTGCCTTCTTCTTTTAAACCTTTACTGCTAAAAGCCATTCCACAACACAGATCATTAAGACCCTCAGGGTAAATAATAGTGAAGCCCGCACGTTGGAGCAATTCTTTTGTTTTCTCAGTTAGTTCTACATCATCCTTCTCGTACCCCTTCGATTTACCCATCGACCGATTGATGCAGGAAGGAAAATATACTACCTTGTCAGGTTGTCCTTCGTTTACTACGGTATCTTTTATTTTACGAGCACCTTTCGGCATGTCCTTATTCCACTTCGGAATGGTTTTGAACGACAATGTTCGCATAGTAGAAGCAATACTACCCATCAGAGTATCACCCAATATGGAATGGACGAAATGAACGAAATTCAATCCTCCCCGAGCCATAGATGTGGTTCCCGCCATATGACTTCCAATATATCCTGCTACCTTCTTAGCTGTATCCGAAGCTTCCTGATGGCGTATTTCCTTTACAAACTTGCCCGTATCTATCTTAACCGGGCATACAAGACCGCATAAGCCGTCCGTAGCACAAGTTTCATCGGAATAATATTTAGCATCGTGCAACATCTGCTTCAATCGTGCGGGATCTTCCCCTGCAACTTTCAGCCTTGATATTTCACGGGCAATTACAATGCGCTGGCGAGGAGACAAGGTCAGTCCTTCGGCGACACAGTTAGGTTCACAGAAACCGCATTCCATACACTTGTCCACAATTTCATCCACACCAGGAAGTGGTTTGAGATTCTCGAGATGTATTTTCGGATTTTCATTAATAATCACTCCCGGATTGATCAATTTATTAGGGTCGAATATATCTTTTATCCGCACCATGATCTTATATGCAGCTTCGCCCCACTCTTTTTCAACATACGGAGCCATATTGCGTCCCGTTCCGTGCTCAGCCTTAAGTGACCCGTCAAATTTATTGACCACAATATCTGCCAATTCATCCATCATATCAGCATAGCGCTTCACTTCGCGTGGAGTGCTGAAATCCTGAGAGAATGTGAGATGCAGGTTTCCTTCTAATGCATGTCCGAAAAGTACAGCATCGTGATACTCATATTTCTTAAATAACTGTTTGATGGCAATACATGCTTCTGCCAAACGGGGAACAGGAAAAGCAACGTCTTCAATAATACAGCTAGTTCCTGTTTTGCGCAGTCCCCCAACTGACGACAACAAGCCTTTACGCGCTTTCCAGTTAAAACTATATTCTTTTGGGTCGGAAGTAAAACGATAAGGTTGAATAGTCGGTATAGACTCAACAGCCTTGCGAATAGCTGCTTCTTTTGCATCCATTTCAGACTTTTCATTCGCTTGTATTTCGACAAGCAGCACGCACGCCGTTTCGGGCATTGTGCGAAAATAATCAGGAGCATCGGGGTCATTATCCACAGAACGAATACTATCCCTATCCAACAACTCTACTGCCGAAACAGGACTTTCACGAAGAAGCGGTACAGCTTCGCAGGCAAGTTCGATAGTCTCGAAAATCATCAGGGCACAGGCCTTATATTTTTCGTCGATAACAGTATGATAGGTCAGGTCGGAAATAAAAGCCAATGTACCTTCCGAACCAATCATCAAATGCTTGATAATATCAAACGGATCTTCGTAATCGACCAAAGCATTGATACTATATCCTGTCGTATTCTTTATTTTGAATTTATGCCTGATCCGTTCTTCGAGAATACTATCAGCTTTTATCTTATCCCTTAATTCTTCTATTCCTGCAATAATTTCAGGATGCTTTGCTACAAAATCTTTCTTGCTCTGTTCATCCGATGTATCTAAAACAGTTCCATCATAAAGCACGATACGTATATCAGCTATTGTTTTGTACGAATTCTGAGCTGTTCCACAACACATACCACTAGCATTATTGGCTGCTATACCTCCTATCATAGCTGCATTGATAGATGCCGGATCAGGACCTATTTTACGACCGAAAGGTTGCAGATAAATATTTGCACGCGCACCTGTAATACCCGGTTGCAATTTTATTTTCGCGGCATCATCATCCAGAATAGTATACTTGCGCCATTCGTGCGTAGCAACCATTAACACAGAATCACTGATTGCTTGCCCCGAAAGGCTCGTGCCTGCAGCACGATAGGTGACAGGGATATTTAATCTTGCGGTTTGTCTTATTACCTCTATTGCTTCCTCTTCGGTATGTACTTGTACAACAATTTTGGGAATCAACCTATAAAAGCTGGCATCTGTTCCATAAGCCAAAAGTTGTAACGGATTTGTAATAATACGTTTGGACGGTATTCTCTCAGAAAGAATATCTTTTAGTTGCTGGTAATTAGCAGTTAGCATAACAGTTTTTTTAGTTTTCGGAGATATAAATATTTATCACGTAAATATGCTGCAAGTTATAAAACATATTTGAAAATACCGTTCAAGCGAAGGCTCAGATATCTTGTTCTTAGTAAAATATTATTTATTTTTGTTTCTGAAATATAAAATTTTAATTTATGATTAAGCATATTGTAATGTGGAAACTCAAAGAAGAAGCCCACGGAAATGACAAAGCGACAAACGCCCGTTTAATAAAAGAAAAACTAGAAGCTCTTGACGGACAGATAGAAGGATTACATAAGATAGAAGTTGGAATAGATTTTCTTGGTGGCACTAATTTCGATATTGTCCTATATTCAGAGCTTTCATCGGAAGAAGCTTTAGACACTTATCAGAATCATCCTTTACATCAGGCTCTACTTCCTTTTGTCAAAGAATCCGTAATTGATCGTAAGGCTGTAGACTACAAACTATAATGACACAAGAAGAAATCATACGGGATATGCGTACCCGTTGCCGCCAAGCAATGAATGGGATTGTTTCCACAAGCATGCGCAAATGGGGGTTAGATTACAAAGTAAACTTCGGGCTGACTATCCAGCAAATCAAAGATATTGCAAAACGCTATTCACCCGATACAGTTCTTGCTGAAACCCTTTGGGCTGAAAGCACTCGGGAACTGAAAATCATGAGCACCTTATTGTACCCTATTGATAAGTATGAGGAAGAAACTGCAGAGAAGTGGGTGCAGGAAATAACAAATCAGGAAATAAGAGAGCAGATTTGTTTCAACCTACTTCAAGAGCTATCTTATGCTGAAAATTTATCGATGAAATGGGCAAAAAATGGACAATCTCAGATTCGAACCACGAGTTATTGGCTTTTGTCCCGATTGATTATTTTGAAGAAAAGCAAAGAGATACACCCGGAAGGTCTCCCTTATATATGGGAGGATATCCTATCTGAAGACACTTCTCTCCGAAATGCTGCACTATTGACGCTAAAACAAACAGGAAGGCAATCAAAGGACGTAGCAGAGTTCATTATACAGAAGATATCGACATTTCAGGAAAGCAATGATGCTCTGAAACAGGAAATTTATAACAGCCTCGACTTTGAATTCAGCTACTTCTTTGAAGACTAGATTACTCATTCAATAATAATCATTACATTATGGCTATACTATATCAAGCAGAGGGAGTAAAACTTCCCTCGATGAAAAGGCGTAAAATTACAAATTGGATAAAGGTCGTCGCAGACTCTTATCAGAAAAAAACAGGAGATATCGCCTTCATTTTTTGCTCGGACGAAAAGATACTGGAAATAAACAATCAGTATCTACAACACGATTATTACACAGATATTATAACATTCGATTATAGCGAGAACAAAACTATATCGGGGGATATCTTTATCAGTCTGGATACAGTAAAAAGCAACTCTAATCAGTTCGGCACTGACTACGACACAGAGTTGAACAGAATAATTATCCACGGCATACTGCATCTTTGTGGCATAAACGACAAGGCTCCTGGAGAACGGGAACACATGACCGAATGTGAAAACAAAGCACTTGAATTACTAGATAAATAAGTCATGCAAAAGGCATTAAGCAAACTATATTATCTGATTCCAATCCTATGTCTTTTCCCCTTCTTTTCAGCACCACTAGCATTATTCATGGGAATTTTGCTGGCCATATTCTACAAAGGCGAAGAAGTTGTAAAAACAGGCAAACTAACCAAATACCTCCTACAAGGATCTATCGTTTGCATGGGATTTTCAATGTCTGTAAGCGAAGTTATACAAACCGGGAAAACCGGCTTTATGATAACCGTAATTTCTGTCGTTGTAACTGTATTAGCGGGAATCTTACTCGGTAGAATATTTAAAGTGGGGAAAAATACAACAATGCTTATCTCCAGCGGAACTGCAATCTGTGGAGGAAGTGCTATCGCTGCCGTCGCTCCGGTTTTAGACGCTAAGAATAACGAAATAAGCTTCTCGTTAGCTGTTATATTTGTACTAAACGCAGTGGCACTATTCATCTTTCCTGTCATAGGACATTTACTACAAATGGATCAAACCCACTTTGGATATTGGGCTGCCATTGCCATACACGACACCAGCTCTGTTGTCGGAGCTTGTTCTGCATATGGAGAACAAGCCTTACAAGTAGGTACAACAGTAAAGCTGACACGTACTCTATGGATTATTCCATTGGCTCTATGCATAGCTTTCTTCAACAAGAATAAGACATCGAAGATCAATATCCCGTGGTTTATTTTCCTCTTTTTATTAGCCATTATTGTAGGAAACTACATCCCTGGAATGGCAGAGACAAACGGGCATCTAAGCTGGTTAGGCAAAAGAGGAATGATGATATCTCTATTCTTCATCGGCGCAGCTATCAACATGCAAGAAGTAAAGAAAACAGGTGTAAATACCTTTATGCTCGGGATTATACTCTGGTTTGCAATTGCTATTCTTTCCTATTTCTGGATTGAACTGGTATTCTAAAAAATAATCTAGGGCGAACCTCCGGCTCACCCTAGACTTGTTTTGCAAATAGCAGTTGCAAAATTTCCCAAATATTGTAAATAAGTTAAGGCGTTGAAGCCTATTCGACTAGGAAATTAGAATTTGTTTAATCTATATAAATTGTACCCTTAGCAATAGCTTCTCCACTCGCGTTTGTAAATATTATATCATAATATCCACTAGACCATCTTTGTGTATCGATCAACATTTCACCTGAACTATCAGGGACATACTGTCTCATATATACAGGCAGGCTTGTTGCCGAATTCAGCACTTTTATATTTACCTTTTCATCCAGAGTAATATTTACTTTCAAAGAAGAGCTGCTCTGAAACAATGTAATCGGTTTCTCAACAGATGACAAGACTGATCTCAAGCTCATCGTACTCATTGTACTCGCTGTGCTCTTATTGGCAACGCGAGGCTTATCTGGATTTCCACCCGAAAGGATCATTAATTCGACTTCGGTTATCTCATCCCCGTAAATCTTATCCATCCTTAATGTATAATAAGTCTCAACAGATGAATACATAGCGTTTACATTTATAAAAAATGAAACAAATAACAATAAAATTAAGTGGTTTTTTCTCATAATAGCAATAGTTTAAAAATGTCTTCCTCAAACAAAACTACTACACAAAAAAAGTAAAAACAATGTGTCTCAGAGGCCATATAGATATTTGTTCCAGGCAACTATCATACGCCCCTGTTTATCAACAAAATAAATCAACAAGACACTCTTTTCATATAGATTTTTTTTGAGGAGAAAAAAGATTCTTTATCTTTGTTCATACATTTTTTCCCATTAACGACTAGTTTTAATATCTCATTGAACAACGATATGCCCCAATTTAAAATTGTCTGCTTATTTTTATTAGCAATATTTTTATCTTCTTGTAATTTTAACGGTGGTGCCGATAAAATTTTAGACAACGTTGAGGCTTTGATAGAACAGCATCCGGATAGTGCTTTAAAATTATTGGACACCGGAATTTTAGAGAAAAATCTAGATCGAGACGCATACTACAAATACATCCTCTTATATACACAAGTACGGGACCAGAAAAACATGGATATTAAAAATGACACCCTTGTTTTTCAAGCCAGAGATTATTATCTAGATAAAAAAGACTTATTAAAAATAGCAAAGGCCTACTATTATTCTGGCCGTGTATTAGAGTCTCAAAACAATAAAGAAGATGCATTATCTATGTATCTGGAAGCCGAGTCTTATGCTTTGCAAACAGAAAACGATAAACTCAAAGGGCACATAGAATATTCCATAGGAGCTATCAATCACAAAAAATACTTGAAAGATGAAGCTATAGCACGATTTAAATTATCAGCTCAATATTATAATAAATCGGGTAATTACAAGAACGAAATCCAAGCTTATAACGGAATAGGCACAGCATTTATTATAAAAAAAGAGATAGACAGCAGTTTCTACTATTTAGATAAAGGTTTATTATTAGCTAAAGCTATTAACGATTCAGTAGGTCAAGGGCTAGCATTGCAAAATATCGGACTGGTATATAGAATGGCTAAAGACTACCCTTCAGCCAGATCTAAATTCGAACAAGCAATCCCATTGTTTAGCGATAACGAAAATAAATCCCGCATTTATCTCAACATAGCCTATTCTTTTAACAATGAACAGAATAGAGATTCAACACTTTATTATATCAACAGATCTTTGGAGTTGATAAAGGATAACGAGACTAGTCCATTACGCTCTATGATCATTCAGTTGCAATCGAGAATAGAAGAAAATGATAAGAATTACGAAAAAGCTCTGGTCTTTCAGAAAGAATATGCTGATTATCTACAGAAAATATTTAAAGAAGCAAACAATCAAGCCGTTCTAGATATCCAAAAGAAATATGATTTTGAGGTAATCCAAAATGAAAACAATCGTTTGCTAATTGAGAAACAGTCAGCCTCTCTAATTATATTAGGATTGATCGTTCTAGTACTTGGTATGAGTATTTTCTTCTATTGGAAGAATGTTAAGAACAAAGAAGCTCTTTCTGATGCTGAACTGAAAATCTCTCAATTGAACGATATGGCCGACTCCTTTAACAAAAAGGAGAATTCATTTAAGAAAGTATTGCTGGAACATTTCGACATCTTGAAAAAAGTAGCATTGCTTGAAGGACACATGAGAGATGACGAGAAAAAGCAAGGACAAAAACTACTAAAGAAAGTAAACGAAATAATATATAAACAGGAGTCTCTCGACTGGGATATGCTAAATGACACTATGAACCAGTTATACAATGGCTTCCCTGAAAAATTACGAGAAAAGTATCCTCAATTAGAAGAGGCCGAAGTAAGAATCTGTTGTTTGATTTTTGCCGGACTCAATAATACTGAAATAAGTATATTAATGGAATGGACCATCAATACCATCCAGATGAAGAAATCTATCATAAGAAGAAAAATCGGAGTGGAAGGTTATGGAAACATGACTGATTTTCTAATAAAAAACATAGGAAAACCTAAGAAATAATAACTTTTATCTTATTTCCCGTCTCAACTCATCTACTTTTTGTATATATTCGATATAACTAAAAGCATTTTTACAAAAAAGTTCCGCCAAACAGTTAACTTTGTCGTAACTTTGTAAAACTATGCCCCTAAAAGGGGGTATCATAAACTAATATTTACTAAATGAATAAGATTGTAGACAAAGAGTACTTCTCCGAAAACGTTGTCAAATTCGAAGTAGAAGCTCCCCTTATTGCAAGGAGTCGCAAAGCCGGACACTTCGTTATAGTACGCGTAGGAGGGAAAGGAGAACGCATCCCTCTCACCATTGCAGCATCTGATACCACTAAAGGGACGATAACAATCGTCATACAAGCTGTAGGGGATTCGTCTAAAAAAATCTGTGCACTTAATGTAGGTGATTACATTACAGATGTAGTAGGACCATTGGGACAAGCCACCCACATAGAAAATTATGGCACAGTGATTTGTGCCGGAGGAGGGGTCGGAATAGCCCCTATGCTACCAATCATCGAAGCTATGAAAAGAGCAGGAAACAGGGTTATCTCTGTATTAGCAGCACGGACAAAAGATCTTGTTATTCTGGAAAAACAAGTAGCAGAATACTCTGACGAAGTGTTAGTAATGACCGACGACGGATCATATGGACACAAAGGATTGATAACAAACGGAATAGAAATGGTAGTAAACAGAGAGAAAGTAGACCTATGTGTAACCATTGGGCCTGCCATCATGATGAAGTTCGTTTCTCTACTTACCAAAAAATATGAAATACCAACAATGGCTTCCCTCAATACAATAATGGTAGATGGAACAGGTATGTGCGGAGCTTGCCGTGTAACAATAGGGGGCAAAACTAAATTTGTATGTGTCGATGGACCTGAGTTTAACGCTCATGAAGTAGACTTCGATGAAATGTTAATGAGACTTAGAGCATATAACTAATCTTTCAAAAAACTATCACTAGAAAATCATGACAGAACAAGAATACATACAAGCCCGCCGTAGTGAGTCATGGAGGGAAGAACTCCGAAAAACAGTAAAAGCAAAAGAACGAGGAGAAAGAGTACGGGTGCATATGCCTGAACTAGATCCTGACTACAGAAGCCGTTCCCTGAGAGATGAAGTTAATTTGGGATTATCAGCAGAACAGGCTATTTTTGAGGCAGGACGCTGTCTAGACTGTGCAAATCCGACATGTATGGAAGGATGCCCGGTGGGAATACATATCCCTTCTTTTATAAAAAATATTGAGCGAGGCGAATTTCTCGAAGCTGCAAAGGTTCTCAAAGAAACAAGTGCTTTACCTGCTGTTTGTGGTCGCGTTTGCCCACAAGAAAAGCAATGCGAGTCTAAATGTATCTACATACAGAAAATGAAAAAAGAACCTGTAGCCATAGGTTATCTCGAACGTTTTGCAGCAGACTATGAAAGAGAAAGCGGAAAAATGTCTTTACCGGAACTTGCTCCTGCTAATAATATAAAGATCGCAGTTATTGGTTCTGGCCCTGCCGGATTATCTTTTGCCGGAGATATGGTCAAAAAAGGATATGATGTAACTGTTTTTGAAGCGCTTCACGAAATAGGTGGTGTTTTAAAATACGGCATACCTGAATTTCGTTTACCGAATGCGATTGTAGAAGTTGAGATTAATGTTCTACGCGAAATGGGAGTTAAATTTATCAACAACTGCATTGTAGGTAAAACTATTTCTTACGAAGACTTACACGAAGATGGCTTCAAGGGTATCTTTGCTGCAAGTGGAGCCGGACTACCTAATTTCATGAATATTCCGGGTGAAAACTTAATTGGAGTAATGTCTTCAAACGAGTTTCTTACTCGCGTCAATCTGATGGATGCTTCCAATCCTGAAAGCGACACCCCTGTACAAATGGGCAAAAAAGTTGCTATTATTGGAGCAGGGAACACCGCAATGGATGCTGTGCGCACAGCAAAAAGACTTGGAGCTGAACGGGCAATGATTGTATACCGCCGTTCAGAAGAAGAAATGCCGGCAAGAATAGAAGAAGTAAAGCATGCCAAAGAAGAAGGCATAGAGTTTTATACACTCCACAATCCTATCAAATACGAAGGTAACGAGAACGGCAGAGTGCAGCGCATGCAATTACAAAAGATGGAACTGGGAGAACCTGATGCTTCCGGACGCCGCAAACCAATTCCTATTGAGGGAGCAACCGAATGGTTTGATGTAGATGAAGTAATTGTCAGTGTAGGCGTATCCCCCAATCCTCTAATTCCGTCTACTTTCAAAGGGCTCGAAATAACCAAATGGGGCACTATCATTGTCAATCAGGAAACAATGCGTTCTGCATTACCGGATGTCTATGCCGGGGGCGATATCGTCAGAGGTGGAGCAACAGTTATTTTGGCAATGGGCGATGGCCGTAAGGCTGCCGCAGCCATGGATAAAGCATTAAAAGGGGAGTAAGTTACAATTACTACTTATATAATAAATAAGAGAGGCTATAGAATCTATAGCCTCTCTTATTATTTATATTTTCAAGTCTTTTCTTTACGACACCCGAATAGATTTCCCTGCGCGTAAAACAGTCTTCGCTGTAATATTATTCAGTTTACATAACTTACTCACTGATGTCTTATGCTTTGCAGCAATAGCACCTAAAGTATCCCCTTTCTGTATACGATGATAAGCTACCTTCCCTGATGCATACTTGTTCTGTACGTTAGCCTTTGATCGAGTAGCGGTTGCCGATGAAGAAATATTTCTAATATCAACACCTTTCGAGCTTTTATTATAGCTACTGGCAGTAATCAAATATGAATCCCTGTGACAAACCTTATTATCAAAATCCACAATAAATGTCGGATTGATCGGATTCCCTAGAAAACGCATTTCAAAATGCAAATGAGAACCAGTTGACCGACCAGTATTACCTCCAAGAGCAATTGGGTCTCCCGATTTCACCACTTGGTCTTCTTCTACTAAGAATTTAGATAAATGGCCATATACAGTCTCTAAGCCATTCGTATGACGTAAAGCCACATAGTAGCCATAGCCACGTCTTTCGTATTGTTTCAATCTAACCTTCCCATCAAATGCAGCATAAATAGTATCACCTACCTGTACCTTAAGATCTATTCCGTAATGCATACGAGTAGTTCTACGCAAACGGCGCATACCATAGTTGGAAGTAACATGCCCCATAGTAGGCATTGTAAAATTGGCCAAATTTACTTTGAATGTATCTGGAATATTCTCAATAGAACGGTATGCATTCACATAACGATTATTCCATATACCTCCATAAAGTTCTTCTGCTGGTATTTCATCTTCTCCCAGTATACGTTCTTCCTGAATTTCTTTTATAATAGATAGATCTCTTTTTATCTTGATACCGTCAGCATAGAGATTACCCTGACTTTGCTTACTGTGTCTTTGCTTATAGTTTACACCGATACGGTCATTATTGGTTTTACTAACATTCTTTTGAGCAAAACCACTCATTGGAATTAAAAACATTGCTGCCAGCGGCAGTATTTTCAGCTGCTTGATACCTTTTATCAAAATATTGTTATTTCCTTGCATAATACCCATTAGATCTCGTCACCTGAATAAAGGTTTGATAACGTAGATAGTTTATAATCAAAAATCTCACCGTCTTTAAAAAAACGTTTTAGTTCCACTTCCGCAGACTCAGACGAATCGGATGCATGTACTATATTTTCTTGCGAACTTACAGAAAAGTCACCCCTTATCGTTCCGGCATCTGCCTCACGCCCATTCGTTATACCTATAAGAGAACGTACTACCTTCGCCGCGTCTATTCCTTCCCAACATTGTACAATGACAGGACATGCTTTCATTGAATCTTTAACACGTTGAAAAAACGGTTTGTTTTTCAAATGTGCATAATGCTCATTTAATATAGCATCATCCAACTGTATCATCTTTGTTCCGGCTAACCGCAATCCCTTCTTTTCAAAACGAGAAATAACCTCTCCAACTAGTGCTCTTTGAACACATGATGGTTTAAGGATAATAAGAGTTTTCTCCATAATTTCTGTCTGATATAAATAGGATTTATTCTTTATAGATTTCAAATATAGAATATATTTTAGAGCCTCACAACCCCCAATCTTTCAAAAAAGTAGATTTTAACAGCATTTAGCCTATGTTTTAAAACATATTTCCATCGCGAACCTCTTAAAGTGAGGGGTATTGATAGTAAGATTTACCCAAAAGCCATTTAACTAAAAATAACGTATTTACAAGGAAACAAAACGCCAGGCATTAAGGTATAAGGGAAGAAATGCTTTTTTATTATATCTTTGTATATAAAGACAAAAGAAGAAACCATGAGACTATTATTAATCAGTAATTCTACAAATCCGGGAGAGGCATATCTTGACTATCCGAAGTTTAACATCAAAGAGTTTTTAGGAGATAAACCTGTAAAAGCGTTATTTATACCATATGCAGCAGTTACATTCTCTTATGATGAATATGAAGAAAAGGTAAATAATCGTTTTAAAGAAATTGGCCACAGTGTAGTTAGCATTCATCACTTTGAAGATCCTAAAAAAGCCATAGAGGAAGCGGAAGCCATTGTTGTAGGCGGAGGCAACACATGGAAATTAGTGCGGACAATGAGGGACAATGGTATAATAGAACTAATAGGTAAAAGAGTAAATAAGAGCATTCCTTATATTGGGTGGAGTGCCGGATCGAATGTTGCATGCCCTACTTTGCGTACAACAAACGACATGCCTATTATCGACCCTAAAGGATTTGATGTAGCTAATCTGGTTCCGTTTCAAATAAACCCGCACTATCTGGATGCTCACCCTGAAGGCCATGGTGGCGAAACCCGCGAAGACAGAATACGTGAATTTATAACAGAGAATCAGGAGACATATGTAGTTGGGCTTCGAGAAGGCACAATGCTTCAACTGGAAGGACAGAGCTTAAAGCTGATTGGTAATAAATCTGCTCGAATATTTAAATTCGGACAAGAACCTAAAGAATTGAAGGAGAAAGATGATTTTAGCTTCCTTATGAAGTAGTAAACACAAATATATCCAAGAGCCGGCAACTAAAATTTGTCGGCTTTTTTATTAAAAATCATTCGCTTCAAGGCAAACTACGACGAAATCCTTTTCTACCCGATAGTAAACATCAAATTGATAATGAGTTTCCGTTCTGCTTTCGGCAGCAGGGAAACATCCTCTTTCACGCGGAATAAATTTATCGATAAATAAATGCTTACGGATATCAATACCCTCAACATCTAAAAACTTGATCATCGCTTCTTTTGCCGACCAATGCAGCAGCAGATGTATCAATTCGTTATTTTCATCTATATATTCATGCGGAGAAATAAGCCGACTGCGTACCCTGAATATCTTTTCGGATATTTGCTCCAGATCAAGACCTAAAAATTTATGTTTATTCAGAGCTACCCCAACATATCCCCGCGTATGAGATACGCTTATATGATACGATTCGTCTGTAAAAAAAGGTTTACCCGACGAATTGTAATAGATTTCTTTTTCTTCACCGAGAAGTTCCTTAAATAGTACACGAGCAGCCAGTATTTCCAGCACTCGTGACTCTGACTTTACTGAATATATATTTTGTACCCATTCGTGATGATGCAGCATAGAAAGCAACTCCTCTCTGGATTCTTCTATCTTCCAAATGCCGAGAAGGGTTGTTTCCGTTATATATTCTCTGGAATAAAGCATTATTATTTTAACGGCAAAACAGTTCTCATTAATTGGGTAAATATAGCAGCCATACGTTGCTGTATATATTTATCTTGCCCGTCGGCTGGATGCCAGCCAAATTCTTCTCCATTTACCTTTTCTGTATCTCTCGAATAAATAAGGCTGTATTGGCTTCCAGTTACAGGATGCAAAGATTCTTTAGAGAAACCGATATACTTATCAAACTCAACCACAGGAAAACCCCAGCGTGCAGCTAAAACCCGTATAGCCGGATTATAAATCGTGCGTGCGTCGTGCCAATGAGTACATAACACTATAATGGCAGGTTTACCACTCTTAGTATTATAATATTTAGAGTCTTTATCAAATTTCAGATTATAGCAATCCGCTATATATCGCTTTATCACATAATCGTATCCTGCTGCATAATTAGATCTATCGAATGGGATCGGATAATCCTGATACTTTTCTTTCAATCCGAACCTGCTAGCCACATCCTTATCATGCACCTGCATTATTACAAAAGCATCGATATTCTCCAGCTCCTTATTTGTATAAAATTCACCCTTTATCAAATGATTCGCAGCATCGGCAATAGCCTCGCCCGGAATAGCTTTATTTACAGGATTTGCATCCAAGTATTTACAACCAAGCTCGAACCATCCATTGTTAGACGAAGCGAATGAGGCTCCTGTCAGCAATATATTATATTTCTTGCCTTCTGCTGTCTGAGCGTTTACACTCAAAATTCCTAAAAGGAAAAGACATAATAATACTTTTCTCATGATAGATTTATATTTTATATAGACTACTCTTCTTCAAATTCTTCACCATCCCTATAATAGAAATCAGGATCGAAGTCTTCATCCTCGTCCTCATCCCATTCCTCTTCATCGTAATCATCTTCCGGAATATCATCGTCATCTTCGAATTCCACGGTACGAATATCCAAATTACGATGAGTCATACCCTCAAACGATTTTTTGTATTCTCCGTCCGCATTCAGTTCGCTCCACAACAAATCTTTCAATGCTGCAACATTATACCCTGTGATGGACGAAATAAAGATGTGCGGTATTTCCGGCAGATCGGCAGACAAAGCCTCCATCAGCTCCTCATCCAGCATATCAGCTTTAGAAATAGCCAACACACGGCGTTTGTCAAGGAGTTCGGGATTGTAGTTAGCCAATTCGTTGAGTAACACTCTGTACTCTTGATGAATATCAGTGGCTTCACCATCAACCATAAATAGCAACAGAGAGTTTCGCTCTATATGACGAAGAAAACGAAGTCCTAAACCTTTACCTTCGCTGGCTCCTTCTATTATTCCAGGAATATCGGCCATTACAAACGATTTGAAATCGCGATAACCAACAATTCCGATCTTTGGTTCTAGTGTAGTAAACGGATAGTTTGCAATTTTGGGTTTAGCAGCACTTACAACGGACAACAATGTAGATTTCCCCGCATTCGGAAAGCCAACAAGACCAACATCGGCCAACACCTTCAATTCGAAAATAACTTTGCGCTCCTGATAAGGTTCTCCCGGCTGAGCATAGCGCGGAGCCTGATTGGTCGGAGTCTTGAAACGAGTATTACCTAAACCTCCACGACCACCTTTGAGCAAGATCACTTCTTGTCCGTCTTCTGTTACGTCGCACAGATATTCACCTGTTTCGGCATCATAAGCCACAGTTCCGCATGGCACATCTATAATCTTAGAGTCACCGCTTTTACCTGTACTCATTCTGCGCGAACCACTTTCTCCGTGTCCTGCCAGTATATGTCGTTGAAATTTCAGGTGGAGCAAAGTCCACATGTTACGGTTTGCTCGAAGGATTACATCCCCTCCGTCTCCTCCGTTTCCTCCGTCTGGCCCACCTTTCGGGATATATTTTTCACGGCGGAAATGGGTAGAACCTCTCCCCCCTTTACCCGAACGACAATATATTTTGACGTAATCTATAAAATTCGATTCTGCCATTGTTTATCTTTTTTAGACAACAAAGGAAGTCATAAATCATTAATGATCTATAACTTCCCCTATGTATTATTGATTTATTATTTTACGCTATCAACAGCCTCTGATATCAGACTGAATATTTCTTCTACCGTTCCTACACCTTTTATAGGAGCAAGTTTACCTGTATTTTTATAATGTTCTTTCAGCGGGGAAGTCTGATCCCTATACACATCAAGACGGGATTTTATAGTTTCCAGATTATCATCTGAACGACCTGACTGTTGTCCACGCTTTATCAGACGATCTATCAATTCTGGCTCTTCTACTTCAAGACTAACAACAATAGAGACTTCTTGACCTCTATCTTTCAGCAAATTATCCAAAGCATCGCTCTGAGGCAACGTACGAGGAAAACCATCAAACACTACGCCGGCAACATCTTTTTTGCTATCAAGCACATTACCCAGCATTCCTATTACAACATCATCGGGAACCAATTGTCCTTTTGATATATACCCTTCAGCCAGCTTACCCAGTTCTGTACCATTTTTCATTTCAGCACGCAAAACATCACCTGTTGAAATGTGTGCAAGGTTATACTTTTTAATTAGATACTCACTCTGAGTACCTTTGCCAGAGCCTGGAGCTCCAAAGATTATTATATTTAACATTTTTATGAGATTATAACTCTGAATTATGATTATTCAAAAAGTTATGAGTTCTTTATTTTATATATATCTGAAAGATTACGACCATAACCATCATAGTCAAGACCATATCCTACGATAAAATCGTTCGGTATCTCTAATGCCACATAATCCAGTTGAACCTTTTGTTGCAGAGCATCCGGCTTCAACAATAGAGTAGAAACAAATATTTCTTTAGGCTCATCACAGCTCAGTTGCTCAAGCATCAGAGCCATTGTATGACCTGTATCTACAATATCTTCTACAATAACGATGGTACGATCCTTTATGTCTTCTTCAAGTCCGTATATTTCTTTCAATTTACCGGTTGAAGTCACACCTTTGTATGAAGAGACTTTCACAAAAGAAACTTCACAAGGCACCGTTACTCTTTTCATCAATTCGGCAGCATATATGAACGAACCGTTCAATACACATACAAACAAAGGATCTTTGCCTGCCATATCTTTATTCAACTGCTCTGCTACTTTATCTATGGCATTTTCTATTACCTCCTGACTAAGAAACAGTTCGAACTCCTTATCTTTAATTTTGACCGTCTTCATAGGGGACTTTCCTATCTTAAATATTATTAAAGTGCAAAAGTAGTACAAATCGCTTAATTGACCATTATATATTTATTTTTTTTATGCAACTATCTTGCAGATTTATGCATAAGAAACTCAATCTTTGCCTCAGGATGACACAATACAGACACAAAGCTCAGAAAAAAACAAGAAGGCTACGGGATATTCCGTAGCCTTCTTATATTTTATTAAAAGTCGTTATTGCGGACTTCCGTATACTTCTTCACACGGTTGTATAATCACCCAACCCTCGCCTTCGAACATCATCTGAAAGCTTTCGCCGCTACCTCTACCGATAAATGTTTTAAAAGAGATGTCCGTTTTTATGGTTGGCGTCAAATTTCCCGACCAAGCAACAGTAGCATTAGGGTCTGTATAAATTGGCTGTCCCGGCTTAACTATCAGAGTCATGGGATTACCATGCGTTGTAATAGCAATGTGCCCGGTTCCGCTAAGGCGAGCTTGAAACAATCCCCCACCCATAATTCCGGCAACGCTTTTCATCATTTTCACTTCTGAAGTCACAGATTGCTCATGCGCCAAAATATCGTTTCCGTTTACATTTATAGATTCGTTCTCTAGATAAAGGATACGAACTCTTTTTTCGAAATCGGCTGCGTAAACCTTTCCGGTTCCACTCGTTTTCATCATTGTTGTACCTTCTCCCGACATTGTTTTCTTGATGAGGTTTCCAATTCCTTTGCTAAGCATACCTTCTCTTTCAAACTTAATGTTACCAGTATAAGCCACCATAGCTCCTTTTTTCAACATTACGGTTTGGTTACTGATATTCAGTTCTAGCATATGAGGACTTTCCAGTTGGAAAAAGTCATTTTTTGTTTCATCTTGTGCAGTTTCCTGAATAAAGGATTGAATGGAGTACTTGTTCATAAGTGTAAGTTTTTTTAGTATTAATTTGTGAAAAAATTACATACATCGAAAGTAGCAAATTAATTTATACAAACAAAGACAAGACTACATTCTACACTCTCGAAAATCAATCTTCCACCAATGCAAAATCTAACTGCTTACGTTCCAGATTAGCCCGAGCCACCTTAATCTTCAATGGGTCTCCTAAGCTATAAGTCCTCTTATTGCGACGCCCTCGCAAACAATAATTCTTTTCATCAAATTCATAAAAATCGTCATCCAAGTCACGAATAGGAATCATTCCCTCGCATTTATTCTCGTTGATTTCCGCATACACTCCCCACTCGGTTATCCCCGAGATAACAGCATCGAACACCTGTCCCAATTTATCGGACATATATTCTACCTGTTTATATTTTATTGAGGCACGTTCGGCATTTGCAGCCAATTGCTCCATACTCGAGCTATGTTCACATTTACTTTCATAAAGAGTCTTGCTTACACTTCGTCCTCCATCCAGATACTTAGTCAACAAGCGATGAACCATCATATCAGGATAACGACGTATAGGCGATGTAAAATGAGTGTAATAGTCAAACGCCAAACCATAATGGCCTACATTCGCTGTAGAATAAACGGCTTTAGCCATAGCACGAATGGCAATCGTAGATATAAGATTTTCTTCCGGTTTGCCACTCACCTCATCCAGCAAATGGTTTATCGATTTTGACACAGCCGTTTTGCTTCCATCTACTTTTATTTTGTAACCAAAGCGATAGATAAATTCGGATAAGTTCTCCATCTTTTCCGCATTCGGTACATCATGAATACGATAGACAAAAGTTTTAGCAGTTTTATTACTTGGAACCTTTCCTACAAATTCAGCGACAGTTTTGTTGGCCAGCAGCATAAATTCCTCAATCAGCTTATTAGAATCTTTTGCATACTTAAAGTATACACTGATTGGCTTACCATGTTCATCAATTTCAAATCTGACTTCATGACGATCAAAAGCTATCGCTCCATTATCAAATCTCTTTGTTCGAAGTTTCTTTGCAAGATCATTTAACTTAAGGACTTCTTCTTTAAAATCTCCTTCTCCGGTTTCTATTATAGTTTGAGCCTCTTCGTATGTAAATCTTCTGTCTGAGTTTATCACCGTGCGAACAATGCGATGTTTCTTTATATTGGCATCATCGTCCATCTCGAAAACAGCAGCATAACACAGTTTCTCTTCGTTCGGACGCAATGAACACAATCCGTTACTTAGCCGTTCGGGTAACATCGGAATCGTTCTGTCAACAAGATAAATGGATGTTGCGCGGCTTTCACCCTCCTTATCTATAATGTCGCCCTCCTGTACATAGTGAGTCACATCGGCAATATGCACACCGATTTCCCAACGACCGTCTTTTAGCTTCTTGATCGATAAAGCATCATCAAAATCTTTGGCATCGCGAGGGTCGATAGTAAAAGTAGTCGTATTTCTGAAATCCTCACGCTTAGCTATTTCTTCAGCAGTTATCTCCTCCGGTATTTTATTTGCGGCAGCTTCTACCTTTTCCGGATATTTATATGGGAGTCCGTATTCGGCAAGGATAGCATTCATTTCTGTATTATTCTCCCCTGCCTGACCTAGAATATCTATAACTTTTCCAATTGGATTTTTAGCACGCTGCGGCCACTCCACAACCTCAACCAAAGCCTTATCTCCATCTTTCCCCCCTTTCAGGTTTTCTTTCGGGATAAATATATCGTTAGCTAATATCTTGCTATCTAACACCAAAAATGCAAACTGCTTCTGTACATCCAAGGTGCCGACAAAAGATGTTTGTCTGCGTTCCAATATTTCTACGACCTCTCCTTCAGCGTCCCGCCCTTTACGCTTAGCCAGCATCTGAACTTTCACCCGGTCTCCATTCATAGCATGAGCCGAGTTGCGCTCAGCAATAAACACATGAGAACTTTCCTCCCTACCATCAGGCACAAAGAAATTCTTTCCGTTACTTCTTCTTTCAAAAACACCCTCAAGATACAAACCTCTATTATTGGATTTATATTTTCCCCGGGAAGTCTCTACAATAAAAGCATCGTCTAGTAAATCGTAAAGGATGTTTACAATCAACTGCTTCTCTGCAGGCTTTTTAAAACCGAGCTTTTCTGATACTTGTTTATGACCAAATGATTCACTCGAATTTTTATTAAAGAAATTGACAACAGAATTGATTATATCCGTTTTAGTTTTTCTCTTGTCAGTATTGTGTGTTACTTTTTTCTTACCCATATCTATTGTTATATTATATATCAACAACTTTCAGTTGCGATAGGTTGTTCGTTTTAACATTTTATGCATTCAAATGTACAAAAAAGAATTAATCTTTAACAGCATACATCGAATGAAATAGAAAATATGTAATTTTGTTTTTTATCAAAAAAAAGATAAACAATGCCATATATATTAAGTATAGAAACAGCGACCGAAGTATGCTCTGTTGCCGTATCGAACGAAAATCAAATTGTATTTTATAAGGAAGAGACCAAAGGGCCATCACATGCCGTTCTGCTTGGGCAATTCGTCAACGAGGCCATCGAAGAGTTGAGAAAAGCAAATATCACACTTGACGCCGTCGCTGTAAGTTGCGGCCCGGGTTCCTATACCGGTTTACGCATAGGCGTATCGGAAGCGAAAGGATTATGCTACGGACTGAATATTCCACTTATCGCTATAAATACATTAAAGATAATGGCGCAAGGAGTGCTCAAACAAGGCAAAACAGATAAAGACACGCTCCTATGCCCAATGATAGACGCACGCCGAATGGAAGTATACGACACATTATATAGTAGTTCGTTACAAGAATTACGCTCGGTATCGGCAGACATTATAGACGAAAATTCATTTTCTGAGTTCCTGACTGACAAGCAAGTCGCATTTTTCGGAAATGGAGCAGAGAAATGCAAGACAGTTCTACACCATTCAAATGCTCATTTTCTGGACGACATATATCCTAAAGCAACAGACATGATCGAACTAGCTGAGGAGTCTTTCAATAAAAAAGATTTTGTTGACGTTGCATACTTCGAACCATTCTACCTCAAAGAGTTTGTAGCTACTACTCCCAAAAACAAAGTCTTATCTGACCTAAATAAAAAGTCTTAAAAAAGTAAGAAATGTTTTGTACATAAAAAAGTATCGCTATATTTACGAAATATTAGTAGATCTACTTTATTAAAATAAAATTATTATGAAAACAAAAAAGAATTATTTAGCAATCCTTTTCTTTGGTTTATTGTTATTACTAAGTTCTGTTCCTCAAGCAAATGCACAAAAAGCACGAGTTACAGTAGAAGAAATGCCTGAATATCCCGGAGGTACTACTGCTATGCAGGAATTTATAAAAGAAAACTTAAAATATCCGGTTGATGCTCAAGAAAAGAAAATAGAAGGGCGAGTTGTAGTTCGATTTATAGTTGGAGAAGAAGGGGATTTAAGAGAACCCGCTATTACTACGGGTATATCCCCATCTTGTGATGCCGAAGTCATTAGAATAATACGAGCCATGCCAAAATGGAAACCCGGTAAAGAAAAAGGTAAAAATGTTGCAGTATACTTTAATTTACCTATTCAATTTAAGTTACCAAAAGCAAAAAAATGATATCTTCTTAATTAAGGAGGGAGGTCATATAATTAGTTTTATTTTTCTATATAAGAATGAGAATGTAAAAATAATCGTATATTTACGACAAATAAGTAACACTACGTAATAAAACATTATGGAAAAATTAACCCATCAGGAAGAAACAGTTATGCTCTACATATGGCAATTGAAAGAGTGTGTCGTAAAAGATATTGTCAACGAAATGGATGATCCTAAACCTCCTTACACAACAGTGGCTTCTGTAGTAAGAAACCTCGAACAAAAAGGTTATCTAAACTCTAAAAAATACGGGAATGTTTGGGTGTATAGTCCTCGAATAAAAGAAGACGATTACAAAAAAGTATTTATGTCGAGCGTAGTAAAAAGCTATTTTGAAAATTCTTACAAAGAATTAGTATCATTCTTTGTTAAGGAGGAAAAAATTTCACCGGAAGAGCTCAAGGAAATTATGCAAATGATAGAAAAAGGCAAAAAATAATCATTATTGTAAATTAGCCATGGATAACACAATTATTTTATATTTGATTAAAGCGTCCATATCTATAGCCATATTCTATGGTGTATACATGCTGTGCTTACGCACAGACACTTTTCTGAGGCTAAGAAGATTTTATTTTCTGTTTGCGATAGTGTTCTCTTTAATTCTCCCAACCTTTAATATAGAAATACCAATACAAGCCCAAGCTCCCGCACAGATACCGACCTTCTGGCTTTCCGACTTTTACATAACACCTGAAGTGCAAGAGGAAACACAATCCTCTTCTGCAAATATTCAGAACATCATACTGTTAAGCATATGCATCATTTCGGCTTTCTGTGTAATCAAATTTTTTATACAGCTATTAAGCATTATCAAACTAAGATCAGGTTGCGAATCTGAAAAAACACAGAAATACAGGATTGTGAAAATGAAGAATAATGAGCTATCTCCATTCTCATTTTTCAATTGGATTTTTGTTAACACCAACGATAGCGACACGCACAGATTAAAAGAAATTATCGCTCACGAGCAGGCTCATGTCAGACAATATCATTCGATAGATAATTTACTAGCAGAGTTGCTATGCGCATTCTTCTGGTGGAACCCATTTGCATGGCTGATGAAAAAAGAGATCAAAATAAATCTCGAGTACCTCGCAGATCAAGAGGTTCTTAACCAAGGATACGATTCAAAAGAGTATCAATATATTCTCTTGAAAGTGTCTAACAAAAATTCAGGGATTTCACTCATCAATAACTTCAACGTATCACAACTCAAAAAGCGAATAATGATGATGAACAAGAAAGAAAGCTCAATATTATCATCATTAAAATACCTATTAATCATACCAATAGGGGCAATACTTTTACTAGGCAACGCCGTACAGGCTTCACCTAACCTTATAAAAATAGCTTCTGATGAATTATTTGACAGGCCTCAAGACCAAGTTGATCAATTGCCTTCATTTCCCGGAGGAATAGATGAAATGAATAAATTCATCAGAGACAACCTAAGATATCCGGTTACAGCCCAAGAGGCAGGCATACAAGGACAAATATTAGTCAGTTTTATAGTAAAAAGTACAGGAGAAATATCGAATATTAGTATTATAGAAAAAGTAAATCCGGCATTGGATACAGAAGCTGTACGCGTGATAAAAAGTATGCCGAAATGGATTCCCGCAAAGCTTAATGGAAAAGAGGTAGATGCCAGCTATGCAATACCTATAATATTCAAACTAAGCGGGAGCAAAACCGTCGGGCAGACGAAAGACAATAGTATTGTTGTCGTTGGCTATGGAAGTAAAAATGCAGTTGCAGAACTAGAATCCGAAAGTTCATTAAATACAAAGAAACCTTTCGTTACAGTAGAAAAAATGCCTGGTTTCCCAGGGGGAGAAATAGAAATGCAACGTTACATCAGAGAGAATCTGAAATATCCGGAAACAGCACAAAAAGAAGGGGTCCAAGGACGTGTAACTATCCGATTTATTGTTGCTGACGATGGAGAGCTCCAAAACGTAACTGTAATCAGAGGCTTCGACCCTAGTTGCGATAAAGAAGCCGTAAGGGTCATCGAAAATATGCCGAAATGGATTCCGGGAAAGCAAAATGGCATTACTGTCCCTGTCTATTTCAATCTGCCTATTCAATTCCGATTGCATAAAGATAAAGAAACCGACCACCCGACCATAGACAAAAAATAAAGATCACCAACTAACCGAAGAGCAGGAATTAAAGCCTGCTCTTTAGTTAACCCAACACTATATGAAAAGACTAATCATCCTAGCAAGCCTATTGACAATTTGCATATTCTCTGTTTTTTCTCAAAACACAGAAAACAATCTAGCCGAATTACTAAAAAACTATCAGTATCAAAAGGCTCTTGAATACATCGAAACACAAGAACCCACAAAAGAACTACTTTTCCAAAAAGCGTTATGCAACAAGGCTTTAGGCGAGTATCCAAAAGCTATATTTATATTAGAACTTCTCGACAAAGAGTATAAAGATGATGTGCAAATATTATCCGAACTGGCAATTTGCTACCAAGCTATGGCAAACCGCAAAGGCAGTGTAGAATGTTACGACGAACTAATACGAATAGACTCTACGAACATATATTTTAAAATACAAAAGGCTGAATTACAATTTCAACAAGGAAAGTACGAAGATGCCCTCAGCTTATTCTATAACATATATAACCAGAATAATTCACCAAATACGCTAAAGCAGATTGCTCAATGCTATGATATGATGAATGAAGTAGATAGCGCAATGACCTATTATCGAAAGACTTTATCAGAGAACCCGTTAGATGCATTTTCCGCGGCCAGCCTGACAAATATTTGTCTGAAAGAAGGACTTCTACCTGAGGGAAAAAGTTGTTCTCAAGCATTTATGGATAGGGATACCACCAATCTGCAAGTAAACCTACTGAATGCTTTATGCTATTACGCAAGTGAGGAAGAATATGACGAAGCCATAAAAAGGTTTACCAAATGCGAGCTAAGAGGAGATACCGGACTTATATTGAACCGTAGCATCGGAACGTCCTATTATATGACAAAGAATTATTATTACTCGGAGTTGTACCTGGACAAAGCATTCCGACAAGATACAACCAACAATACTGTACTTTTTGCTTTAGCAACCTCATCAATGGAACTGGGCGATCATTGGAAATCGACACCGTTATTCAGTAAACTACAAAACAGAATCAAACCAGACAGCACACTGCAATATTTATGTCATAAAAATTTAGCATTATCTTACCAAAAAGGCAGGCAATACAAAGAGGCTGCTGAAACATATATTAAATCGTTGGATTATGCACGCGCGGATTCAAAGATGAATATGTATTACACCATAGCCAACATTTACGATGAACAGCTCGACGATCCGCAAAATGCATTAACATATTATTTGCCTTATAGGGAGAGTCTTGCTAATTATCTGGCAGCACTAAATAATAGACAGGAAAGGGATGAAGAACGCATCAAAGACTCCGAAAAAAGAATCAAAGCATTGGACGAACATATCCTTGAATTGAAAAAAGGTAAAATAGAAGGACGTAAATCCTTTGGCAAAAAACAAGGTGTGCAAACAATAAGCATCTTTAAAGAAAAAGGCAAAACCATTACCAGAGGAGAAGACGGAAATATTATTGTATCAGAAGAGAAGGATATAAAATAAAAGTTTAGCTAATTATCCCCCAATTATATCTGTTGCCGCTCAACTTCCGCAACTGCTTCCGTAAGACCAGATTTTCGGGCTTTTCTATCTGAGCATCGTCTTCTAGTACCTTTTGAGCTACCTCACGAGCAAATTGAAGAATTTCACTATCTCGGGTCAGATTTGCAATCCGCAGATTAAAAGGAATACCGCTTTGTTGCGTTCCTTCCAAATCGCCGGGTCCACGAAGCTTCAGATCGGCCTCAGCTATTTCGAAACCATCATTACTTTCTACCATAATATCAATACGCTTCTTCGTATCAGCAGATAATTCGTACGGAGTAACCAATATACAGTATGACTGATCGGCGCCACGCCCTACCCGCCCTCTGAGCTGATGTAACTGTGATAGTCCGAAACGTTGAGCCGACTCAATAATCATTACCGAAGCATTAGGCACATTCACCCCAACTTCGATAACCGTAGTCGCCACCATTATCTGAGCTTCGTTGCGAA
>POVV01000301.1_pt1 | contig 36755 bp, 31 predicted proteins | sample 1560271 | NCBI WGS metagenome assembly POVV01 (sample SAMN08337232, study PRJNA429181) | Bioreactor metagenome, whole genome shotgun sequencing project. | biome: cows' rumen and soil; feature: anaerobic; isolation source: anaerobic chemostat enrichment culture, galacturonate as sole carbon... | reverse complement strand
TAAAAATTGATAAATGGTATCCAAGCAGTAAAACCTGTTCCTGCTGTGGAAAAGTAAAAGAAGAATTATCTCTGTCGGAACGAACGTATCAATGTGAATGCGGTTTTGTATGTGACAGAGATGTAAACGCTGCACGCAATATCAGGAAACAAGGAATGTTGGTATTGGCATAAATTGAAAAAAAGAACCGTGGGACACACGGGGATAGCTTGTTGATACTGTAGCCATCAGGTTACTTGAGCAGGAAGCCCCAACTTCAAGCATGAGCATTTGGCTGATCCCAAATGCGGTGCTAAGTGGTGGGAGTATGTCACATAGGTACTAAGATATCCGTCATCAAAAGAAAGAATGACTGGATTCGGGGGTAATTCCTTTTTATCATGAACATAATCTATTAATTGCGTCATTGTTATAGTATTGTAATGATTTTCTTTTAAATACTTTAAATCACTTTCAAATTCATCGGGACTAATGACATCATTGCCAAAACCACTATTTTTTACTTGATGATACATTATAATCGGAACTAAAATTCCATCAACAGGCGGTACGGAAGAGACCACATAGATTTTATATATACTTTTAACTATGGAAATTGATAACAGGCTGAAAATTATGATAAGTATTATATTTTTTATAATACTTCTATATTTTTTTATTCGATCCATAATTTTGCCCCTATATATTGTTATAACAATTGTATGTCGAAAATGTGAATTAATACATATTTATTATACTTATCGTGCGCCAAATTTATAGTTGAATCATACAACTAATAAAAGAGGTGAGTATAGAAAAATGAATATAGAACGATTAATAAAGAGTGTTAAACAGACAATCTCAAGCTTATATAAGTAATTTTTTTCTGAACGATATTCATTTTCGGGTTTGTTTAAGTGGTTGAATGCGAATATCAAAGCCATTGCGCCAAAGCGGATATGCCAGATATGAAAACATTGAGCAATGTGGACGGTAATGCCCAAAATCCTTATCTGGAATACAGTCAATGGGGCTTTATTCAGAGTGTCCTTAGACATAAGCAGCTTAATATATCTGATGCCCACCCTCCAAGGCCTCATCCAACTGTTTATCGGTACATCTTCTTGCCGCCTCTGCATCTCGCTCTTTGATGCATTTATATAAACAAAGCACGCTGTCGTATAGTGCCTCTTTCCCGTAACGCATACAAAAACGCTTCCAAAGCTGTGTTACAACAGGTTTAAAAGATATGTAAATTAAAGGTATAATACTGTTTCCACTGATAACGGAAAGTCTGTGATGAAAACAAAAGGTGGCTGAGACCGTATCTTCAATCGAAGTTGCATCTGCAACTTCCTCTAATAATCCTTCCAATCCAAGAATATCCTCATTCGATGAATTCTTTATAATCGAATCCGTTGCCAGATGTTCTAATGCCCGGCGTACTTCAAGTATTGAGTAAATTTCAGCCTGCCCAAGTGTATCTCCGTGATATTCCATAATGGCATTTAAGGTATTGATATTTCCGTTCTTGCCGTAATCAGCTACAAATACCCCCTGCCTCGGATGCACTTCCAAAAAACCCTGTTTTTCAAGCTCTGCGAACCCACTGTTAACCACTGCACGGCTAACCTGCATCTGCTTTGCAATCTCCCTTTCAGGAGGTAATTTGCTTCCAACAGGGATATGCCCAGATAAAATCATGTCACGAATCTGACAAATAAACATTTCTTTTAAGCTCAAAGCGCTAAGTTTCTGAAATTCCATCTTTTCCCCCCTCGTTCTGGCTCTGGTCATACCAGAAATCAATACTATTTTATCATACATTCTTACAAAAAATCAACAAATAAATAAGTAATAATGACAATTATTTTTTACATTATTGCTAGTTTTCATAGAATATTTTATAATAATATTGTTAAAAAATAAACTATGCTATTCATCTGGCTGAACCAGAACACTTATGAAAAATATTCCTGCATCTTGACGGTTGAAAGGCCTTTGAAGAAAAGGAAAATGCCAAAAAGTGATTTTTCGTTCAACAGATGACAGAAAAGGGAATGTAAAGAAAGGAGCGCGACACATGGAAGATTTTAAAGTTCTTGAGATAAAAACAAGTGTCTTTGCTGACAACAACATACAAGCTGAAAAGCTTCGTGAAGAATTAAAGGATAAGAAGGTCTTTCTTCTTAATCTGATGTCCAGTCCCGGTGCCGGTAAGACCACTACTCTGACCCGTACGATTAATGTCCTAAAGAATGACCTTAATATTGGTGTTATGGAAGCGGATATTGATTCTGACGTGGATGCCCGTACCATTCAGCAAACTGGTGCAAAGGCTATCCAGCTGCATACCGGCGGTATGTGCCATCTGGATGCGGAAATGACCCGACAGGGATTAGAGGGCCTTGATACAGACGGTCTTGACCTTGTAATATTAGAAAATGTGGGCAACCTGGTCTGTCCTGCAGAATTTGACACCGGCGCAGTAAAAAATGCTATGATCCTCTCCGTACCGGAGGGAGACGACAAACCTCTTAAATATCCGCTGATGTTTTCTATTTGCGATGTGATACTGATCAACAAGATGGATGTAATGCCGTATTTTAATTTTGATATGGAAAAATGCAAAGCTAATATTAAACTTCGTAATCCCAACGCGATTATCATTCCCATCAGTGCTTTAAAAGATGAAGGTATAAAGGAATGGACCGACTGGTTAAGCAATGCAGTAAAATCTTGGTGTGAATAACAAACGTATAACTATCATAAAAGGTATTCATAAGCTTCATATGCGCAAACAAGCGCGGGAAAGGAAATTATGAGTGAATTAAGACCCAAAATTGTAAAACTGGCGAAAATGGTAGGCGGTATTGCCGGAGCCATGAACAAAATCGATGAAAAATCTCCCGAATACTACTCTCTAAACTGTGTTGTAACAGATGACATGGCTGATATTGCTATGATTATCGGACTGCGGAAACCCCGTACCTTCGAGTATGTCGCTAAGCGTTCCGGAAAAAGTAAAGAAGAGACAAGAGCCCTCTTAGAGCAGCTGGCCTATACAGGTGTCGCCAAAGTATGGAAGGATAAGGAAGATCATAAAGAACGGTTTTTTGTGAATATATTTGCCCCAGGTATGTTAGAAATGATGGTAAATAACCGTGAACAGCTTAACGAACATCCTGAAATCGGTAAAGCCTTTGAAGAATATACCAGACTGCGCCTTGCGCCTATGGCAGCAAAATTCCCTCAAGGCATGGCAATGATGCGTGTCATTCCAGTCGAAGAGGCCATCAAGGATATCCCCGGTACAAAACCCTGGGAACATCTCTCTTATTACCTGGATAAATATGATACGTTCACGGTATCTGACTGCTCCTGCCGCCAGTCACGCCGTGTACTGGATGAGGGCTGCGGTCATCTGGAAAAAGAGATCTGTATCCAGATGGGTGAAGGTGCCGAATATTACATAAAAACAGGCAGAGGCCGCCAGATTTCACGGGAAGAAGCAAAAGAAATTATTAGATTTGCAGAGAATAACGGCCTGATGCATGAAATGCCCCATACCGACGGACTTGGCGAATCAGCGGCAATCTGCAACTGCTGTGGCTGCTCCTGCTTCTCCCTTCGTCTTGCAACACTTTTTAATACTCCGGATTCCATACGTTCCAACTTCACTGCCAAGGTAAAAAAGGAAAACTGTGTAGCCTGCGGACAATGTGTGGAAAATTGTCCTGTTAATGCTTTAAAACTTGGCCAAAAACTCTGTTCCAAAACACCTGTTGCCATAAAGGCAGAACCTACCGCACGTGACCATGTCTGGAAAGAAAGCAACTGGAATGTGGATTACCGCGAGAACCGTAAAGATGTTACAGAAGAAGGTACATCTCCTTGTAAAACTGCCTGTCCTGCTCATATTTCTGTACAGGGTTACATAAAGCTTGCTGCTTCCGGCCGCTACCATGAAGCATTAGAGCTGATAAAGAAAGAAAATCCTTTCCCTGCTGTCTGCGGACGTATCTGTCCTCATGGCTGTGAAAGCGAATGCACCCGCGGAGATATTGATGAACCGGTATCCATCGACGAAATCAAAAAATTTATTGCGGATAAAGAGCTGGATGGTTCTATCCGCTATATCCCGCCTATGCGTTATCACCTTGGAAATAAAATCGCAGTGGTCGGCTCCGGTCCTTCCGGTCTTTCCTGTGCATATTACTTAGCAATTGATGGTTATCAGGTAACAGTATTTGAAAGGGAAGAAAAACTTGGCGGTATGCTTACCCTTGGTATTCCCTCCTTCCGCCTGGAAAAAGAGGTTCTCAATGCTGAGATAGACGTTCTGCGTGAAATGGGTGTTACCTTTAAAACCGGAATTGAAGTCGGAAAAGATATTACTCTTAATGCACTTCGGAAAGAGGGTTATGAAGCCTTTTATCTGGCAATAGGCGCACAGGGTGGCAGAAGCCTTGGCATTGAAGGGGAAGACGCTAAAGGTGTTATCTCCGGCGTTGATTTCCTTCGCAATGTAAACCTTGGAAGAAAGGCAGAACTTTCCGGAAAGGTAGTTGTGATCGGCGGCGGAAATGTAGCAATTGATGTAGCCCGTACAGGGGTAAGACAGGGGGCTGCAGCTGTCAATCTTTACTGTCTGGAAAGTCCCAGTGAAATGCCGGCATTACCGGATGAGATTGCAGAGGCAGAGGAAGATAAAGTTTCCTTTCATAATGGCTGGGGTCCTAAGCGCATCCTGACAGAAGATGGAAAGGTGACCGGTGTAGAATTTAAGCGCTGCATCAGTGTATTCGATGAAGACCATCATTTCGCTCCAAAGTACGAAGAAAATGATACGATCACTGTGGAAGCTGATACCGTACTGCTTTCCATTGGCCAGTCCATCGAGTGGGGCGGACTTCTCTCAGAAAGCAAGGTTGAGCTTGGTCGCGGCGGTACTGCCAAAGCTGACAGTCTGACCTTACAGACTTCGGAACCTGACGTTTTTGTCGGCGGTGACTGTTTTACCGGACCCCAATTTGCTATCCATGCCATTGCAGCCGGAAAAGAAGGCGCAATCTCTATTCACCGTTATGTACAGCCGGGACAGTCTCTTGTATTTGGCCGTGACCGCCGTGAATACCATGCTTTTGATAAAAATAACGTTGCTATCGATTTACAGAATTTTGATACGGCTCCCCGCCAGAGACCAGGCCATTCTCCTGAGAAAAAAGGCAGCTTCTATGATGAACGTATGACCTTCACCGAGGAACAGTTAAAGAAAGAGACGGAACGCTGCCTTGGATGCGGTGCGGTAGAAATCGACAGTTATATGTGTATTGGCTGCGGCATGTGTACGACCAAATGTAAATTTGATGCGATTCATCTGGAGCGCACCTATAACACGGTTCCCAATACCTATGAAAAACTTCCTGTCAAGATTGCTGCCAACGCAATTGTACGTACCGGAAAGATTGCTGCAACCACCCTCAAAGAAAGCGTTGGCAGAAGAAGCTAACGGGAAAAGGAGAGGTAACAATGCATGAGCTTGGTGTATTAAACTCTATGGTCCACACCATTGAGCGTATCGTAAAGGAGCAGAATGTAACTGAGGTCCACAAGCTTGTCATCGAAGTTGGCGAGCTTTCCGGTATCGTGCCCAGATACTTAGAGCAAAGCTGGCCCGCTGCCTCCTATAAGACTTTTATGGAAAAAACTGAGCTGGAGCTTATCGTCATTCCCGGTATCGTTAAATGTAAAGGCTGCGGCAGGGTATTTAATGCCGTTTACAGTGACTTAAATTGCCCTGACTGCGGAAGTATGGATATGGAAATCCTGGAGGGTGATGACATGATAATAAAGGAGATCGTGTGCAACTAAAGGAATAGAAGCGTGTTAAACAAGGAGGAATGGGTATGTTTGTTTTTTCAGATAGTGTTCCGACAATATTGGTTTTACTGGTATGGCTTGGGGTGTTTTTATCGTTGTTTGCTGCAAATGAATTGAGCCGTCGTTTTAAATGGGTGGGGTTCGGCTGCTTTGTTGTACTTCCGGTTGTTTTAACAGTTTTATGGGTGACGACGTTAAAGGATACTTCTTATATGGACTGGTTTCATCTGGCAAAGGTTTACTCTTCTACGGCGGGGTGTATTGGTTTTTGGTGCATCCGTCATATCAAAAAGCTGCAGCATAATAAAATTGCGTTGTGTTTCCCGCCGTTAATTCTGGCGATCAATATCCTGGAAGCCTGTTTCCGGGATTTTGAAGTAAGCCAGTATGTGGCACCGGTTATGGAGTATATGAACAATCAGGTTCAGTACTATATCGGCGGTTCATGGAATGTCATGAACGGGATTGCAGGTCTTTTAAATATTGTGACCATTACTGGCTGGTTTGGAATCTGTATTCGTAAGAAGACCAGTAAGGATAAAAGCCAGGATATGCTTTGGCCTGATATGATGTGGTTCTGGATTATCGCTTATGATTTATGGAACTTTGCTTATACCTATAACTGCCTTCCGACCCATGCATGGTATTGCGGATTAGCACTTTTACTGGCTCCCACAATTTGTGCATTTACAGTGGGTAAGGGGGCATGGCTGCAGCATCGTGCCCAGACGCTGGCATTGTGGTGTATGTTTGCCCAGACGTTTCCGGTATTTCAGGATGCCAGCAGTTTTCTGGTGCATTCCCGATCCAGTAAGTCTATTGCAGAAGCAGCGATACGGGAAGGAATGCTTTCCCCAGACGGGTATACGGTATTAACTGGAACAGGAATCCAACCGGTGGCAGGTGTATCACCGGATACTACTTTTTTATTTGTCATAAGTTTGCTGGCTCTTCTTGCAAATATCGGAGTATTTGCCTATATGATTCACAGAATACATAAGACAAAGAGAAATCCATATACCGGAGAATTATATACGGATCATAAGAAGTATCAGGAAATTAAGGCTTTGGCGGAGTAAATTTAACCTCATCAAGCAGGGGCGCGGATTGCGAATATCCGATTGACTGTATTGATGGGGCGTTGTGAAATCCGATATGCTCCCTTCTGGGTTAACAAGTGAAATAATAAAAGCTTGTCACTTAGGAGGGAGCCTATTTTTATGCCTGTAGATCATTATACTCACTAAGGCAGATGCTTTACATATTATAAGATAATAAATATGTCACTGCGTTCGTATTGAACGATGGAGAGTCGGTTGCCGACGAGATGCCCCCCAAACGCGGCAGGGTTTCGAACAGCTCCGGGCTGATGTATTTTGTAATAGGCAGCATCCACATTCAGCAATAGCGTGGCGCATACTACAATCTTGCCGGAAAAATTGAAAGAGCCTGGGGGTGCTGATATAATAGAGATAAGCCAATGTTTTACTAATTGAGTAAGCAAAGGAATTAATGAATCAAAGAGAAGAAAGGAAGTAGAAATATGAAAAAGCTTAAAATAACACTTGCCTGTGCCGGCGGTATGTCAAGCAGTATGTTGTGCAAGAAAATTATCACAGCATCAGAAAAGAAAGGTTATGCAGGTACAGAGTGCGAAGCCTATTCTGTTCATAGTTTGCAGTCGGCAGCTCCGGGGAGTGATGTGATTTTGCTTGGACCTCAGGTAGGATATATGAAGGATACGATCGTGAAAAAATACCCGGATATTCCTGTTGAGGTTATTTATATGAAAGACTATGGGATGATGAACGGTGAAAAAATATTTAATGATATGGCAGAGAAGTTTGGTTGGTAAATAAGGATAATAAATGATCAAAAATGATTGACTTGATGGATAATTGTGCTATAATCTAATTGTTAAACAATTAGATTAATATACTTATGAGCTTTAATAGTACATTGAATTCTGGAGGTCATATGAAGAAAGAAATAAAAATACTGGCACCCTGTGGAATCCTTGGTTATGGATATCCCAAGTCCTCTTTTCTAAAAGGAATGTCTTATAAACCGGATGCGATTGTTGTTGATGCAGGAAGTACGGATGCAGGACCGCATAAATTAGGTGCCGGAGTAGCGATTGTAAGTGAAAAAGCCTGTAAAAAAGACTTGGAAATCATGATTACGGAGGGGGCAAAAGCTGGGATTCCGGTGATAATCGGGTCAGCCGGAGGAAGCGGGGGAAGAGTTCATGTTGAATGGACCTGGAATATTATAAAAGAAATTCTTAAGGAACAAGCATTGCAATCACAAAAGGCAGCAATCATATGGGCGGATATTCCGAAGGAAGTGGTAAAGGAAAAATTACATAATGGAAAAGTTCAGCCGTTAGGCCTTTCTGTAAAAGAATTGACGGAAGAACGGTTGGAATTAACCAATGGTATTGTGGCTCAGATGGGGCATGAGCCGATTGTAAAAGCATTAGAATCGGAAGCTGATATCATAATCTGCGGAAGGGCTTATGACCCGGCTCCCTTTGCGGCAGTAGCCGTGTATCACGGATTTCCGCTGAGCTATGGATATCATGCTGGTAAGATTCTTGAGTGTGCAGCCCTTTGTGCCGTACCGGGAACTACGAAAGATTGCATGCTTGGAACCATAACTGAGGAAGGATTTATGATTACACCATTATCTGATGAAAGAATTTGCACTCCTCTTTCCGTGGCAGCACATACATTTTATGAAAAAGATCATCCATATATCCTCCATGGTCCGGGAATAACCTTGAATTTAAAAGATTGTGAATTTAAACAGGTTGATGAAAAGAGCGTATTTGTAACCGGAAGCAGAATTGAGCAATCAGATCCTTACTGTATTAAATTAGAGGGGGCCATGAAAGTTGCCTACAGAACCTTTGTAGTAGCGGGTGTAAGAGATTCTCTTATGATATCACGGTTAGAGGAAATAGAGAGACTTGCAGAAGAACAAGTCAGAACTTATTATTCGGATATACCGGAGGAAGATTATAAGATTCACTTTATTAATTATGGAATGAATGGTGTAATGGGAGAGCTGGAGCCTTCGAAAGAATTACCCCATGAAGTCGGAATCGTTTTTGAGGTAATCGCAAAATCCCAGGAACTTGCCGATGCAGTGTGCGGTTCGCTCCGATCCAGTTTACTTCATTATGGTTATATCGGAAGAAAATCAACTGCCGGAAATCTGGCTTTCCCATTCGCGCCAAGTGATATTCCATTTGGTCCAGTATATGAATTTTCTGTTTACCACTTAATGGAAGTGGAAGATAGCTGTCAGATGTTTCCCATTGAATACCCTGATATGTAATGGAAAGGAGGAGATAAAAATGGCGGAATGCAGTTTATATGATTGTGCAAAAGTAATACGTTCAAAGAATAGTGGACCTTTTGAGATTACTCTGGATGTACTTTTTGATGATCCGGTAATATATCAAAAAATAAAAGACAGCAATATTATTAATAAAACTACGATTTGCAACCTATACCGGTTGACTGAGGATAAAATAACACAAATTGTGTTTTATGACAAGGCGTTGGGGTTTAAAATTACATTTGCGAGAAAAATATCATCAGGTACTTGTTACGATACTGATGTTTATGGGGCACAACAACATGCGCCTTTAAGTGAATTAATCGTTAGCATTTAGAAAAGGAGTGTACGGGTGATGGCAAAACGAAAAGCTGGGGGGGCACAATCAAAGTTAAAACGCATCTGGCGGGACAGGGTTTTATATCTTACCCTACTGCCCACTTTCATATATTTCTTTGTATTCCATGTTATTCCGATCATTGGTATGAAATTGGCCTTTTATGATTACCGGATTAAGGGTGATAATGTATTTGTAGGATTTACATATTTTAAAAAGTTATTTTCGACTCCGGTATTTTTACAGATACTGCAAAACACTTTGATTATCAGTGCGATGAAGATATTCCTGTTTTTTCCGATGCCTATCATTTTTGCAATTATGTTAAATGAATTCAAGGCAGGTCCTTTTCGTAAGGGTGTGCAGGTAATTTCTTATCTGCCGCATTTCCTTTCCTGGGTTGTAATTGCGGGAATATGGTTTGAATTTCTATCTCCTTCTACCGGGATTTTAAACAGCGTTTTGACCAGTTTTGGTTTTGAAAAAGTAAATTTGTTAACAAGCAAAAGTTCAATAAGATGGGTTCTGCTTGCATCAGAATCCTGGAGATCCATTGGGTGGGATTCCATTGTATATCTAACGGCAATTATGGGGATTGACACAACGCTGTATGAAGCAGCAAAAATAGATGGGGCTAACCGCTTTCAGATTGTTGGAAGCATCGTTTTACCGGCTTTGGCTGTAACAATGGTTACTGTTTTAATTCTGAATATCGGTTTCTTTATGAATGCAGGTCTGGATCAGGTGCTGAACTTTACCAATGCTGCGGTTAATTCTAAGATTGATATCATAGATACCTATGTCTATCGGATTGGTCTGCAAAATTCCCAGTATTCCTTAGCAACAGCAGCGAATTTATTTAAAGGTGTAATAGGTACACTCTTAATTGTTTCTACCCATCTGTTTTCTAAAAAGCTGACTGGTAAGGGTGCATGGTAGGAGGAAAAGTATGAAAAGAAGAAAGAAAATATCAATTGGTAAACTTCTATGCGGCTTTATTATGATGCTTTTAGCTTTATGTATGTTAGTTCCATTATTGAATATCCTGGCAAGATCTCTTTCACAACCGGATTTAGTTCATGGCCTGAAAGGATATGATATACTGCCCAAAGGATTTTCCACGGTTAATTATCAGGTTATTTTAGGACAGCCTATTGTAATCAGAAGTATACTGAACTCATTATTTATTACGGTTGCCGGCGTGTTTTTAAATATTATATTAACTGCCAGTGCGGCTTATGTTTTAACTAGGCCGGGACTGGTTGGTAAAAAGGTTTTTATGTATTTCTTTATTATTATGATGATATTTGAACCGGGCATTGTACAGGAATATTTTTTGATGAAAAATATTCATTTATTGGATAACCTGTTTTCCATGGTTATTTACAGAGGTGTAAATGTCTATTATCTGATTATATTAATGAGATTTATGGAAGAGGTTCCGGCTTCCATTCAGGAAGCTGCAAGAATTGATGGAGCCGGGCATTATAACATCTTATTTAAGATCATGATACCTTTATGCAGAATCCCATTAATTACGGTAGGAATGTTTTATGCGGTGTTCCGCTGGAATGAATTTTTTAAATCCAGTATCTTCTTAACCAGCAAAAATCATACTGTTTTACAGGTGCTTTTAAGACAATTTGTTGTTAATTCAGATTCACAGGTAATTGTCGGTGCATCCAATATTTTAGCGAATAATAATATTGCACAACTGGATAACGCTTCCTTAAAAGCTGCAACCATTGTAGTGGCTGTTGTACCTATTTTATTATTATATCCAATTATTCTTAAATACTATACCAATGGTGTTATGTCAGGAGGTGTGAAAGAGTAGATAATCGTTTGCTTTGCGGGAAGGCATAGAAAAAATTATATAAATTATATGGAGGGTATGCAATGAAAAAAACAATTTCATATTTATTAGTTATGGGAATGACAATACTGTCCCTGGCCGGCTGCGGAAAAAAGATTGATTCCGGTTCCAATGTACAGAGCACTCAGGATAGCACGAATGATTCCTCCTCTGTTACAATTAAGGCAGTAATAAAGGATTTGTCAGCAGATGATGAAGTTTCCGTAAGATTTCTGGAGGCAGTAAGCAGCGGTGTATCAAAAGAGCTTGGCCGGGAAGTACATATTGAACTGGCGCCGATCTCTGATGGTACTTATTCGGAAAGTATGAGCCTGTTGCTTCAAAGCGGTGAAATTCCGGATCTGATGTATTTCCAGGGCGGAGATTATCAATTTGCCATTACCCAGGGAATCCTGGAAGACTTGACCCAATATGTCAATGATTCAACGAATATTAAAGCATTAATGCAGCCATATAACAATCAAAGATTAGCCAACTATCCATATCTTTTATGGTTGTCACCGGATAGAATAAAGGTTCCGGTTGTGAGACAAGACTGGTTCGATGCAGCAAAATCAAGTAAAACACTTTTGGACAATCCAACTACAGATAATTATAAAGCATTCTTTCAGGAACTAAAAGTGAACAACAATCTAAAAGCTGCATTTACCGTACCCGGAGATATAACCGAACTGGATACCGTATTTAATCTGGCCTTTGGGGTTAAGGCAACCTGGATAAAAGAAGGTGATAAATATGTTTACAGTAAAGTTACAAATGCAGAAAAAGAAAAATTAGCATTTTATGCAGAGCTTTATAAAGAGGGCTTATTGGATAATGAATGGCTGACAAAAAAATGGGACACAAAAGAAAGTGCCTTTTATAATGGGGAAGTTGGCGTTGTTAGCGGAACCCAAGGCAGTGTCGTTAATGTTTACAATAATAAGATGGTTACACAAAATGGTGAAAATGCAAAGTTAGTTATTCTTCCGCCGGCAAAAGGTGAAGCACAAGGATATACTCCAGGTGATGTCAGTAAGGAATCCCGTGGCTGGGCAATCAGCAAATATTCGGATAATAAGGATGTTGCTTTTGCAGTCTTAGAGTATATGGCCGGTAAGGAAGGTCAGCTTCTTGATAAATTGGGTTACGAAGGTGAAGAATACAATATAGAGAACAATGAAATTGTATTAACCGATAAAATATCGGAATGGTGGCCTCGTTTCCATGAATCAATTGCAAATTTTGATGCGCCAATATCCAGTAAAACTCCGTATTTTAGCGAAGCAGCCCTTCAATCTTTAGACATGGTCAATACCTATTCTTCTTTTGACAATGCATTTGTTATACCGGATGAATATGCAACAAACTGGGATGCAAGTCAGGCACTTTACATAGAATTTGCAGCAGATGTAATAAGCGGTAACCGTTCCATTGATGAATTCGATCAATTTGTTGCAGATTGGAATGCATTAGGCGGAGCAGAAATTACAGAATATGCGAACACGATATTGAAATAATCAAGGGAAGAAAGGAACGTATGATGTTAACAAGAGAATATCTGATTCAAAATAAAGAAATTGCGCTGGATAAAGCAATCGGTTCACTCGGTGGTTTGGCGATCGGTGACTCCTTCGGTGATGCTGCAAGAAGCCCGGAAAACCAAAGAGATTATGGAATAACTACGGATTTTAATAAAGGCTCTTCCTGGAGTACGGACGATACGGAATTTGCCCTTTTGACGGCTGAAACCATGATTGAGGCCGGTGGTGATTTTACCTCAGAAGATGTTGTTACTATGTGGTTGAGACATGTGGCAACAGAAGATGAACTGAAACGCGGCGGTGTCAGCGAAGTGGAGGCGTGCAATAATCTGCGGAGAGGCATGCGTCCGCCGGAATCAGGAAGATTCAATGCTTACTATTTAAGTGATGGAGCTGCTATGAGAAGCGGCCCAATTGGTATCCTATGCGCAGGAGATCCCGAAAGAGCAGCCAGACTGGCGGAAATTGATGCCAGTGTAAGCCACCATATGGATGGTGTCTGGGGAGCACAGGCCGTTGCGGTTGCAGTATCCCTGGCAATGGTTGATGCTTCCATGGACGAAATATTAGACGCTGTTTTAAAAACAGCACCGGAAGGGTCCTGGTTCAGGGAAACATTATTACGTGCCTTTAAAATTGTAGATGATGCAAAAGGTGATATTGCAGATGCCTGGATGCCATTGCATTATGAATTATTCTCTACACACCGTTCTACGGTTGCGGAGGCGTTGCCGGAAGTATTTGGGTGCCTGAAATTAGAACATGGCAGTTTTAAGTCAGGTTTGATTCTCGCCGGCAATTTTGGACGGGATGCAGATACCATAGGAGCTGTAGCAGGAGCCGTTCTCGGAGCAAAATACGGTGCAAAAGGTATACCGGAGAAGTGGCTGCAAAAAACCAGATATCCATCCGGAACCTGTTTAGGCTTTACAAAAGGAATTGATATCTTTGACCGCGCAGCCAAATTAGCAGCCTTAATTAAATAATATCATATGACCTGTCTGTCTGGTTGACAGACAGGTCATAGTGATCAAAGGAGAATGAGAATATGATATCTGATAAATATTTGGAAAAGGTATATTCCGGATTTTTGGGGATGAATATTGGTATTCGTTTAGGGGCTCCTGTAGAGCCGACGATATGGACTTATGAACGTATTTTAAATACATACGGTGAAATCACGGATTATGTAAAAGAATTTAAAAATTTTGCTGCAGATGATGATGTGAATGGGCCGGTTTATTTTCTTCGGGCTTTATATGACGATGCAAAAGACGGTAACTTAAAACCCCAGGATGTTGCCAGGGCATGGCTGAATTATGCCCGTGAGGGGGTTGGCATGTTCTGGTGGGGCGGCTATGGCATCAGTACGGAGCATACTGCTTACTTAAACTTAAAGCATGGCATTCCTGCACCGCAATCCGGGTCTATGAATCAAAATGGTCAATTACTTGCAGAACAGATCGGAGGCCAGATCTTTATTGATACCTGGGGACTGGTTAATCCTTGCCAGCCGGCCAAAGCAGCCGAATTCGGGCAGACTGCCGCCAGTGTGTCCCACGACGGAGAAGGAATTTATGGTGCCCGTTTCTTCTGTGCATGTATTGCCCATGCCTTTCGGTGCCAGGATATCCATGAAATTATTCAAGTGGGGCTGTCACAAATCCCTGATCATAGCATATATGCAAAGGTTGTAAATGCAGTCCTTGATTATTACAAAAAAAACAATAATTGGCGGGATTGTTATAACATGCTGGTGCGTGATTGGGGATATGATAAATACGGCGGTGTCTGCCATATTATACCTAACGCAGGTGTATGTGCATTATCCATGGTATATGGGAATGGAGATTTTGCAAGGACCGTTGAAATTGCGACCATGTGCGGCTGGGATACAGACTGTAATGCAGGTAATGTAGGAACCGTGCTGGGTGTTATGTGCGGGATCGAAGGACTGCCGAAAAAGTATCGTAAGCCAATGAACGATGGCATTATTCTATCTGGAATTTCCGGTTATTTAAACAATCTGGATGTACCTACTTACGCGAAAGAGGTTGCTCTGCTGGGTTACAGACTGGCTGAGGAAGAAGCTCCAGTCTCTCTGCTTGATAGTATAAAAGAAGGAGAAGTTCATTTTGATTTTGAACTGCCGGGATCTACTCATAATATGCGGGTATCAAATTCATTTTATTGTACTGCAAGCCATTCCACTGATGTAGCATATAAAGGAAACGGTTCGCTAAAGATATTAGTCGATCGGATGACACGCGGAAATCAATGTAAGCTGTACTATAAACCATTTTACCGGCGGGAAGAATTTTCTGATGAGCGTTATATGCCGGTATTTACGCCTACGGTATATCCGGGCCAGACAGTATCTATGAAGCTTTATCTGGATCAGTGGAATGGCTGGGAAACACTTGGGATAGCGCCTTATGTTCGTACTATGAGCGATAAAAAAGAGCATTTACAGGGATATATTAAATTAGTACAGGGGGAATGGATAGACGTGACCTTTGTGATACCGGAGGTAGACGGGGATTTAATTGATGAAGTAGGTATTGTAATGGAAGGTTATTCCATTGCAAATGCCAAAACCCTGGGATTCTTATACTTAGACGAATTTTTTATTACAGGTAAAAGTAAGTATACTGTTAAAATTGCAAAGCAGCGAAATGAATTTGGTACAATTACCCCATTTTCTGTCAATCATGGAGCCTGGGGGAAGGATGGAGATAAGCTGTCTCTAATGAGGTGTGAGCCGGCCTTTGCCTATGCCGGTAATTATTTTTCAAAAGATTTAAGGGTGACAGTACCGGTTACTCCGATCAATGGGGAAAGCCACCTGTTACAAATCCGTGCTCAAGGTGCAATGCGTGGATATATTGCCGGATTTTCTGAAGAGGGTAAAGCCGCAATTTATAAAAATGATTTTGGTTATAAAAAAATGATAGAAACTGATTTTGCCTGGAAACTTGGTACTGCTTATAAACTAACTCTGGAAGCGGTTGGTGATATGATTACCTTGTCCATAGATGATGAGAAAATAATAGAGATGAAGGATGACAGCTTCCGGTACGGCATGTTTGGCTGTGGTTCCATTGGCATGGGGAGAACATTATTTGGTGATTTTGAAATTATGGAGATTTAGCGGCCAGTTCCACTCCGGACAAGGAAGAGGTCGACGCAATTCGTTGACTTATCTATTAATTCAGGTATAATTAATGTGTCAGACCTTTTAAATGTTAAGTTAGAGATAAAGCGAGGTATCAATATGGGTTTTGCTCCAATTGAGAATGAAAGACTATCAGATAAAGTTGTACGGGTTATAATGGAACAGATAAAAGACGGTACTTTAAAACCTGGAGATAAATTACCAAATGAACTTGATCTGGCTGATGAATTCTGCGTAAGCAGAGGAATTCTAAGAGAAGCCCTGACGATATTACAAGCAAGAAATTATATCTGTAGAAAGCCGAAAGAGGGTACATTTGTCAATCCGAATATTTCGGAAGTTTTGAGCGTTTCTGCAGGAATTACACTAAAAGAAGGTACTTATAGCGATTTAATTGAAATGCGTATCTGCCTGGAGCAAAGGACAGTGGAGAAAATCATTGAAACTGCATCGGATGAAGAGATTGTAGAATTATATGATTTGATTTCAGAAACAGACAAGAAAAAAGGAGCGCGTTCCATCGATCACTATTTTCACTATCGTCTTGCAGAGCTTTCCCATAATGCGATATTTATGAATTTTATTGATTCCTATTATGATATCATTGATGAGGTTGTTACCCATACAACTAAGAATACACACCGCAGACAGGAGATATATAAAGAACATTGTGAAATTATTCAAGCTCTTAAGGAAAGAGATAAAGAGAAGGCAAAAGCAGCAGTGGTAAGCCATCTTGAAAATGTATTACAAAATATTAAAAACGATTGAGCGTAAAATAAGCTCACCGGGTATCCGTTCGTCATAGATGATCTTATTGAAGAAAGTATACGATTGTTGTTGAGTTTTTAAAGTGCTTATGTTATTATAATAAAAAATAAATTTTTAGATATTAGGCATATGCCTTGATCCACGTTTGCTAGGGAAAATCTTAGCAAACGTGTTTTTTTTTTGGAGGATAGGATGAAAAAAGGAAGATTAGCACTGGAAATTTTAACGATCATGTTAGGAAACTTTATTTATGCAGTAGGGATTGTATTTTTTATTATGCCTTCAGGTTTGATTACCGGAGGAACCACAGGGATTGCAATTGCCGTTAATCATTATGCAAAAATACCTATATCAAGTATTGTATTAGCTTTTAATGTAATTATGTTTATGATCGGATTGTTTGTTTTAGGAAAAAAGTTTGCATTAACGACACTGATTAGTACATTATTTTTTCCATTATCTTTGGAAGTATTGCAAAAGGTGTTCGTTAATTTTGTAATTACAGATGATATTTTTTTATGTACAATATTTGGAGGCGTTTGTATAGGAAGTGCGATTGCTCTTGTGATCAGAGTTGGGGCTAGTACTGGAGGTATGAGTATACCGCCTTTAATTTTGAACAAGTATATGCATATTCCAGTATCTGTCAGTTTATACGTAGGCGACTGTATCATACTTGCTCTGCAGGTAGCTTTTAGCGATAAAAATAAAATTCTTTATGGCATTATTTTAGTTATGATTTATTCCATCGTTTTAGATAAACTTCTTATACTTGGTACAAATAAAATTCAGATAAAAGTAATAAGCGGCAAATCTTCGGAAATAAAAGATGCAATAATTTCGAAATTTGATAGGGGAGTCACACTTTTACATAGTAAATCTGGATATTTAGAAAGAGAGATGGATATTTTATTAACTGTTATTTCTAATAATGATTTATCTAAATTTGAAAAGCTGATTCATGAAATAGACGGCGAGGCATTTGTTATTATTAGCCATGTGAATGAGGTAAGAGGCAGAGGATTTAGTATAGGAAAAAAGTATTTATGATATTAAAAGCAAGATAGTCAAAGGGTCAAAAAGCTGTCAACTGCCAGGTTAAGAGGTAGAAAAGAGGGGAGGTTTATTATGGAATTAAAAATCATTCAGGGAAATGTTTCAGAAGAAATCTTAGAATTATATGTAAAGTCTTTTCGTTTGAAACCTTGGAATGAAACATGGACGTTGGATATGGCTGGTATGAGGATAAATGATTATCTTCGGAATCCCATGGCTCTAGGATATGAAGCTCGTCAAGATGGAATTATAGTTGGGTTTTTAATGGGATACATAACCTCCTATTTAGGGGTTAAAGAATTTCATATACAGGATTTTGTGATTTCTGTAGATTTTGGCAGAATGGGGCTGGGAACCAAAATGCTGTCTTTGGTTCAACAGGATGTGAAAAGGAGAGGGATAGAAAATATTAACTTACTCACTTTGAAGGATCCAAGAACTGAAGGATTCTACAATAAAAATGGATATGAAACTGATTCAAACCTTGTGTTTATGAATAAAAAAATATAATTTAAAGTATGAGTGAGATATGTATATCGTATTTTATAGCGAAAGTTGACCGGAGCCAGAGCAATAAAAGGAGTGTATCTCTAACTTCTAATTTTTTCTTTTTAACAGTTCCGCATACATCCAACCATTATATTTTAAGATTGACTGGTCTTTTAAGATAGACATTTGATGCCGCCATTCCCTTGGGGTTGTATTCATTATTTCTGAGAAGTGACGGTTAAAACTGGAGACAGAATGGAAGCCGACCCGTTCTGAGATATTGACTACAGAGTCTTCTGTCATGCGCAGCAAATCAGCTGCTTTTCGGATGCGTATGCTGTTTAAATGTTCCAGAGGGCTGGTGTGCATCACGGAGGAAAAGAGTCTGCGAAAATGTGTGGGACTGAGTCCGCATAAAGCTGCAAGATATTCCATTTGAAAGTCATCCATGTAGTGGTAACGAACATAATTCAGAGCAGGGGCAATGACCAGGGCGTTTTTTGGCTGGTCATTGCCCCTGTTTTTTATGGCGGATGTAATTCTCATCAAGTTGGTAGCCAGCGCCAGGAAGAGGCCGCGGACACTAAGCTCGTAACCATCCTCTTTTTGCTTCATCTCGTCAATAATTCGGATGATGAGGGAGTAGATGATAGGATATTCTTCCCGGCTCATGATGAGACTAAGGTGATGCTCAGAAAAAGACAAGAGATCTATGTTCTGGATATCAGCTCCCAGGAAGAGCGGATATAATAAATCGGCTAAGTTCACAAAAAGGTAGGACCATTTACTGGTGGAGCCGGTGGTGCTGTATGTGGTATGGGGGATATCGCAGGAAACAACCGTAACATCGCCGGCGTAAAAAGGATAAGCGGTGTCCTCGAATTCCATTGTGCCGCTGTCTGATTCACAGAAACCGATCTCCAGGCAGTTGTGAATGTGTAGGCGCCCGGAAGGAATGTCAGAAATCCGCCAATGTTCCCCCGTAAGCAAAAGTACTGGAAAATGTGACGGTAAATTATAATCTCTGTATTCAATGATAGATTTCTTAGGTCTGGCCATGTTACTCCTCCGTCTTTTCATCGTGATACCTTGATTATATAATATAACCAATTGAATTTTCAACCATTTATATCTTTTGAAATAAAAAGAAAGTCTGACAAAGTGTTCAAAAAAAAGTGAGAAAATAACAAATAGTTAACGAAAAAGATAAAATAGTACGGAATATCGAAAGATGAATGGTTGAAAATGAGTGGTTTTCGCAGGAGATCGCTTTGAAATGGAATTGTGATTTTCATATAATGAATCCATAAGTAAAACGTTCAGGTAGTAAAAAAGTAATAAAGGGGGATGGAGACAGACTATGAAAAGATCAAAGACGCCTGCAGCCGCAGCACTTTGTACTCAGAACAAACAGCATAGTATCGGTTGGTACTTGAGACGAGACTGGCAGTTGTATGCTTTGCTGGTACTTCCCATGCTGTTTATATTGGTATTTAAGTTCCTGCCTTATACGGGACTGTCCATCGCGTTTAAAGACTACAAGGTGGCAAAAGGATATGCAGGAAGTAAATGGGTTGGGCTGGATATCTTCGGGAAAGTTTTTAAAAAGAGGGATTTTGGGCAGTCGGTTTATAACACACTGCTTTTAAATGTTCTGGATTTGATATTTGGATTTCCGATGCCGATTATTCTGGCGTTGATCCTAAACGAAGTCAAAAGTAAATATTTTAAAAAGATAACTCAGACTCTGTTATACCTTCCTCACTTCCTGTCCTGGATTATTATCGGAGGTATCGCATATTCGATGTTTTCCTTAAGCAATGGCGTGGTAAATGCACTTATACAGAATATAGGACACAGTCCGGTTCCGTTTTTACAGGGAAATGGCTGGTGGCTGTTCAGCTATGTGCTGATTGGCGTATGGCAGTCCATGGGCTGGGGAACCATCATTTATCTGGCGGCAATCACTGGTGTAAATTCAGAACTTTATGAAGCTGCCAGGGTAGATGGGGCGGGAAGATGGAAGCAATGTGTACATGTGACGATTCCATGTATCCGTAGTACCATTGTAACTTTGCTTATTATGAACATGGGTAAGCTGATGGGAGGCTCCTTTGAGCGTATCTTTGCTCTCTGCAATGCCAAGGCGACACAGTATACGACTACCATTCCGGTTCTGGTCTACCGTTGGGGAATTGGAGACGGGAAGTTCAGTGAGGCGACGGCACTTGGACTATTCCAGTCGGTGATCGGCTTGATTCTGGTGCTGGCGGCAGATTGGATTGCAAAGAAGCTTGGTGAAGATGGACTGATCTAAAGGAGGATCAAGTATGAGTCTGAATAAAACGAATCATGATCGCAGATGGATAAATGCAAAGGCGAAGAATATGGCTATTGACATTATGTTTTATATCGTTCTGACCCTGGTGAGTCTTACCTGTGTGCTTCCATTCATACATATTTTTGCAAAATCGATCAGCAACGAAGCGTTCGTCGTGGCCAATAAGGTATTTCTGATTCCCAAAGGGATTAACTTTACGGCTTATAAAAAGATATTTCAGGATGTGTCCATTGTACGCTCCTTGTATGTATCGGTCATAGTGACTCTTTCTTTTACGGTTATTGGCATGGTGCTGACCATCAGCTCCGCCTATGCACTGACCAGAAAGGAATTAAAGGGCCGTAAGGTGATGAGCTTTCTGATTATGTTTACGATGTATTTTACGGCAGGTACCATTCCGGATTATTTGCTGATGAACGATCTCAGAATGCTGGATACCTGGTGGTGTATGATTTTACCATTGTCATTTTCGGCATATAACTTTTTAATTATGAAGAATAATTTTCAGTCATCCATTCCCGAAAGCCTGATAGAATCAGCGGTTATTGATGGAGCCGGGCATTTTAAGATTCTGACAAAGATCGTGATCCCGCTTTCCAAGCCCATCATCGCGACGATTGCACTGTTCTATGCAGTAGGACGCTGGAATGCCTATTCCGATGCATTGTTCTATATCAAGCAGAGGGTAAATTTGAGACCTTTACAATTGAAACTATACTATCTGGTGGTGGCGGCCACGGAATCCTTTAAGGCGGAAGGCGTAGTCGCCACAGGACAGATCACTAACCCAGAGGTGCTTAAGGCATCATGTATTATATTCGCAACATTGCCGATTGTCTGCATCTATCCTTTTGTACAGAAGTACTTTGTACGTGGGACCATGATTGGTGCGGTCAAAGGCTGATGATAAAGCAAGAATATGAAAAGGAGGATGTATTATGAGGAGGGCAATGACATGTAAAAAGCTGGCGGCTTTTGGTGTGGCGATCATCATGGCAGCAGGCGTGGTAACTGGCTGTGGAGGCAAAAAGGAGGAGACGGCAGCAACGGCAGCAGGTGATGGTGCCACTACTGCGTCCACGGAAGCGGGAGGAGTTTCTGAGGCTGGAAGCTTCACTGACTATTCTGCAGGTTTCCCGGAGAATGTGACAATCAAAATTCCGGTTTATGACCGCGGATTTGAGGGCTGGGATCCGGCAAATAATTATTATACGAAATGGATCCAAAAGGAATTTGGGGATAAGTACAATGTCACTTTGAATTATGTAGCTATCAATCGTCAGAATGAAGTGACAGATTATATGCAGATGATCGCTGCAGGCAGTGCGCCGGATATTATCTTTCATTATGATATGCCGCAAGCAGTAAACTACAATGCAGAAGGTGCCATGCAGGAATTAAATTTGGATGAGATTCAGTACTATGCACCAACCTATTATGAAAAATTAGGTGACACCGTCAAAAAGTATGGACAATTGGATGGTAAAAATACTTTCTTCTTTGCAGGAAGAAATGCTATTTATTACAACTATGTGCACCTGATTCGTCAGGATTGGTTAAATAAGGTCGGCATGGAAAAGCCAACGACAAGAGAGGAACTGGATGCAGTTACGGCTGCCTGGAAGGAAGCGGGCCTTGGGACACGCGGAGATTATCTGATCAACAAGAGTTATACCTATGAATATCCATTTATCGGGTCTAATCCAGATAAGAATGAACTGGCGTTATATTTGGATCTGAATGTAGCGCCCCTTACCTGGCAGGCGACCAAAGATTATCTGGTAACAATGAATAAAGAGTTTAATGAGGGGATTTTAGATCCTGAATTTTACTTAAATACGGATGACGCTGCGTGGAAAGCAGATTTTGTAGCTGGTAATGTGGGGACTTATAGCTTTTATATTGCAGCCAATACGGATGTGATCAGCAGCTTGAAAGCCAACGATCCCAATGCGGAGGTTTCTGTTATGTCGCCAAAGGCTTTAGCGCCTGCGGATAGCCATCCATATTATTATGAATATCCTCCTTACGGTATGGTCATGGGAATTAACTCCACTACCAGCGATATGCAGCGGGCGGCAATCTGGATGTTCCTGGACTGGATGATTCAGCCGGAGAATTTATTCTATCTGCAAAATGGCATCGAAGGGGTAAATTATACGCTGAATGAAGAAGGAATAGCAGTTCCGGTACCAGATTTTGCCGGGGAGTCTAAGCTTTCCAACAATAACAATAAGGATTACTGGTGTCTGGTAGCCGAGGTGGCTGATTACGGTGACGAAACCAAGAATTTCAAGGCTAACTTAAAGACGTTGGCTCCGGCTGGCTATGAGCAGCTGGTTCAGGATGCTTATGATTACGACAAGGAATTAAAAGAATATGGTATCATCAGTCCGATCTTTACTAAAAGTATTGAAGCTACCAATGAATACAAAGCCGATTTAACAGCAATGTGGCAGGAATTCTACGTTGATATGGTTACCTGCAAGCCGGAAGAACTTGAGGCCAAGTATGATGCATACTGCAAGGAATATCTGGATAACGGATATCAGGAAATTCTTGATGAGAAACAGGCATTGATTGATGCCGAGGATTATATCAAATAGTATGGCATGGAATAAATGAGACGAAGAATGAAAAAGGCTGCTGCAAATTTGCGGCAGCTTTTTAACCTCATCAAGCAGGGGCGCGGAGGGTCTGACCCCTTGGTCATTGCGAATATCCGATTGACCCGAAAGAAAGGATGAAACTATGGCTGGACTGGTGTATGAGAAGGATAAGATAGAAGTACTTGCAGATAACATTGTAAAGCGCACCATGCGTATGGATATGACATGGGATTGGCCGTGTGGAGTTGCTTATTATGGTATTTGCAAGGTATATGAAGTGACAGGAAATGAAGAATATATCAGACTGTTGAAAGATCGAATTGATGAGTACATAGAATTGGGAGTGCCGAACGTTTGGACGGTCAATACATGTGCCATGGGGCATTGTTTATTAACTCTGTATGAAGTGACGAATGATGAGCAGTATTGGAGTCTGGTAATGAGTAAAGCAGAGTATTTACGAAAGGAAGCTCTGCGTTTTGGTGAGAACGTGCTTCAGCATACGGTTTCAGCGGGGAATGATTTTCCGGAGCAGTGCTGGGCGGATACCCTTTTTATGGCAGCTTACTTTTTATTGCGGGTTGGAGTGAAGCTTAAAGATGAAGCATTGATTGATGACGCACTGAACCAATATTACTGGCACATTCGTTATCTTCAAAATCCGGATACCGGGCTATGGTATCATGGATACAACAATATCAAAAAAGATCATATGTCTGGATTTTACTGGGGAAGAGCCAATGCATGGGCTTCCTACACGATGGCCCAGGTTGGAATTTGTCTGCCTGAGTGCTACTTATATCCCCGCTTTATGGATGTGGCTGGTTCTTTGAATGAACAGTTGGCGGCATTGAAGCTACTGCAGACTGACAGCGGACTCTGGCGAACCATACTGGACGATGAAGAATCTTATGAGGAGGTATCGGCATCTTGCGGAATTGCGGCTGCCATGATAGCAAAGGGGAATCCTCTTCATATCAAATACATTAATAAAGCCATTGCCGGTATTGTAGATGAGATCAGCGAAGATGGAAGAGTTCTTCATGTGTCCGGCGGAACAGCGGTAATGAAAGACCGTGATGGATACCGGAATATATCAAGAGACTGGATCCAAGGCTGGGGACAGGGATTGGCACTGGCATTTTTCGCAGGCATACTGGATTATGACAACAGCAGAAATGATGGGGCATTATGAGACAGTGCCTGATGGGATCGGCAGAATAATATAGAAGTAAGAGGAGATAAATATGACGGAAATACGAACCGGGAGTTTTACGCTGCCAGGGGAATCCGGATATGAAAAATTGACACTGGAGTTAGCACAGCGTTGGGGCGCAGATGTGATCCGGGATAGTGATGGTACTGTGCTTTCAGAAGAAATAACAGATGCCGGTTATGGCATTTATTCCACGATTTGTATCATCAGGGATCATAATGAATGGGCGAAGCAGCATCCGGAACAACTGCAGCAGACCTTTTTAACGACAGAAGCGAAGATGGCGGCCGTAGAATCCCTGGTATTTCATCTGATGGAAGATTTCTATGAGGATCAGTTTGCAGTTAATGACAGTGTGGAAGGCATGAAATACTGGCAGGTTTATGACCGGACGGAGAATCAGGCGGTACCTGAGCGGTTATGGACCTATGATCGGGAATCCGGTCATGTGATTCTGGGGAATGCGGTTCCATGGCATAAGTATACGGTTAGTTTTCTGGCCTACCGGATCTGGGAAGAGATATCTATGTATAACCATGTGACCAATCACTGGGAGAAAGAGCACTTGATGCCAGTAGATCCAAGACATACGGAGACCAGGGAATATCTTTACGGCTGGCTTAAGAACTGGTGTGAAACTCATCCGTCCACTACGGTGGTGCGCTTTACTTCCCTCTTTTATAACTTCGTTTGGATATGGGGACGGGATGAGCGGAAACGCAATCTGTTCAGTGATTGGGGTTCCTATGATTTTACGGTTAGTCCGAAAGCGCTTGCAGAATTTGAACAGGAATTTAGCTATGCATTGACGGCAGAGGATTTTGTTAATCAGGGAAAATTCCATGTAGCGCATATGCCTCCGGGAGAAAAGCAGCGGGATTACATGGCATTTATCAATCGCTTTGTTGTTGCTTTCGGCAAAGAGTTGGTGGAATTGGTGCATAGCTACGGGAAAAAAGCTTATGTGTTTTACGATGACAGCTGGGTAGGCGCAGAACCTTACGGTAATGAGTTTCAGAAATTTGGGTTTGATGGTTTGATCAAATGTGTATTTTCTGGCTATGAAGCCAGACTATGTGCAGGTGTTGAAGTGGAAACCCACGAACTGCGCCTGCACCCTTATTTGTTCCCGGTTGGACTTGGTGGGGCGCCGACGTTTTGCGAAGGCGGGGATCCAACCAGGGAGGCAAAGAAATACTGGGTGCAGGTGAGGCGGGCGCTGCTGCGGGAGAAAATCGACCGGATCGGATTGGGAGGATACCTTCATCTGGTTGAAGGATATCCGGATTTCTGCCGATATATGGAAAACGTAGCAAATGAATTCCGTCTCATCAAGGAATTCCATCAGGCAGGAGAGGTGTATACGCTGGGGATTAATATCGCTGTGCTGCATTCCTGGGGGCGGCTCCGTTCCTGGACATTGTCGGGGCATTTTCATGAGACTTATATGCATGACCTGATACATATCAATGAGGCCCTGTCCGGACTCCCGGTGCATGTGAAATTCATTAGTTTTGAAGATGTGAGAAAAAATGGATTAGAAGGAGTGGACGTATTAATTAATGCAGGTGCGGCAGGAACTGCATGGAGCGGCGGGGCAGCATGGGAAGACAGCCGGGTGGTAGAAGCCATTTCTCATTTTGTGTTTGAGGGAGGAGTGCTGGTAGGCGTCAACGAGCCATCGGCAGTTGAAGGATACGATACATACTTCCGCCTCGCCCATATTCTGGGAATTGATGAGGACACAGGCGCAAGAGTATGCCATGGGCGTTGGGACTATGAGGTGGAAACTGTGGCAGGGCTGATTCCAGATGGAGCAGGAGTGAAGGGGCGCCAGGGGCTTTACCTGACTGATGGCAATACCCGTGTGCTGGCGGAGACGGATGGGATGCCAGCCATAGCAATGCACAAGGCCGGAAATGGTTGTGGAATCTATCTCAGCAGTTTCCAGGTGAATACTTGGAATACCAGAATGCTTTTAAATCTGATGCTGTTTGGAAAGAACATGCCTTTGAAGCAGAATTACTTGACGGATAATCCGGAAACGGAATGCGCATGGTACCCGTCAGACAAAAAAATGGTGCTCATCAATAACAGTACATGCCCGCAGAAAACTGTTGTTGACACGGAATATGGCAGATGTGAAGAGATGCTCGAGCCTTATGAGACCAGGATTATTATACTGGCATAAGAGAAAGGCGCGTTTAGATACAGGGGCGTAAAAGAGATTGGACTGCTTACATCTTTACAAGGTAAAAATAGAGAACGGCGTAGTGACCGTTCTCTATTTTTTGCGAAAAAAAAGGGAATCTCTATATATGTGAATCGTAAAGATCTAAAATGAATCAATATGAATCAAAATGATTGACAATAAATCAAAATGGTGTTATAGTTGATTTATTGAATACGGCGGGGATGTGGCACCTGAATCAGTGTAAAGGAGGTACGAACAGCAGTATTGAATGGGTGGAGCCGGACATGATACATAGAAAGATACGAAACCGCAGAAAATTATTATAATCAGGAGGAATCAAAATGGGGGATATAACAAAGTTTCTCTCGCCTAAGCTGATCAAAGTTAACATGCAGGCAGAGGATAAAAATGCGGCGATAGAGGAGTTGGCGGAACTTCTCTATAAGGAACATGTACTGAAGGATAAAGCCATTTATATTCAGAATGTATTGGAACGAGAGGCGCAGGTACCCACAAATCTGGAGAACGGAGTGGCATTGCCTCACGGAAAATCAGATGCAGTACTGAGACCGGCGGTGGCAATCGGAACATCCAAACGGGGAATCCGGTTTGAAGAGGGGAGTCCGGTCAGCCATATCATCTTTCTCATCGCTATGCCAAACTATGCAGACGACACGCATATCACTCTGCTAAGCGGTATTACTTCCCGCTTGCTGGATTGTGATTGCCTGGATTATCTAAAGGAGGCAAAACGGCCGGAAGATATTCTGGCGGTACTTAGCACAGAAGAGGTGCGGACAGAGAACAAAGGGTCAGAACGGTTTTTAATCGGGGTGACCGGCTGTACGGTTGGAGTTGCACATACGTATCTGGCGGCGAAAGCGTTGGCAAAAGCTGCAGGGGAGATGGGCGTATCCATAAAGGTGGAAACAAACGGTTCCATCGGTACAGAAAATGTTCCAACCAGGGAAGAGATTGAAAGGGCTGAGGGAATCATCATTGCCAGCGATAAGGAGACGGACATGGAACGTTTCCGGGGAAAACAGGTAGTTACTACCACTGTGAAGGAAGGAATCGACCATCCGGCGGAGCTGATCAGAAAGGTTCTGGATGGAAAGGCCCCGATTTTTGGTGGGAGCTCCACAGAGCGTGTTCAGCAGCCAGCCAACGGGAAGGCAGAGGAGCCTGCCGGTCCGCTTAGCGGAAAGATGCTGTACAAGGCGTTGATGAACGGCGTTTCCTTTATGATCCCGTTTGTGGTAATCGGTGGACTGCTGATTGCGGTCGCACTGGCAGTGGGAGGAAAACCCACACCCCAGGGTCTTGTGATCCCCGAAGGAAGCTTCTGGAATCAGATTTCTGCAGTGGGAAGCGCCGGATTTACACTGATGATCCCGATTCTGGCCGGCTACATAGCATTTGCTATCGGTGACAGGGCGGCTCTGGCTCCTGGAATGATTGGCGGCTGGATCGCCAACAACGGTTCTTTTTACGGAGCGTCAGCGGGAACCGGCTTTATCGGAGCTATTGTGGCTGGTTTTCTGACCGGATACTTTGTAAGGTGGATGAAAAAGTTTCGTTGGCCGGAGATGATCAGGCCGTTGGTTCCGATCATGATTATTCCTATTACTGGATCTTTGTTTATTGCATTTGCATTTATATTTATTATCGGAGCACCCATTTCGTCCCTGATGACGGCTCTTTACGCCATGCTGGAAAGCATGTCTGCCGGAAGTATGATATTACTTGGCATTACCATCGGTCTGATGCAGGGCTTTGACATGGGCGGTCCCTTTGGCAAGGTGGCATTCATGTTCTCGGTTGGTTTAATTGCTGAAGGACAGCCTCAGTTCATGGGAGCACAGGCTATGGCGATTCCGGTTGCACCGCTAGGTATGGCGCTGGCTACATTCTTAGACCGTAAGCACCAGCTGTTTCTGCCGGAGGAGACTGCCAACGGCAAGGCGGCTCTGGCTATGGGCCTGGTAGGGATTTCCGAGGGAGCTATCCCGTTTGCAGCGGGCGATCCGCTGGCTGTCATTCCGGCCAATATGATTGGATCCGTAGTGGCCTGTACGATGGGATTCTTATTCGGCATTACAGATTCTGTTGCTCATGGCGGCCCTATTGTGCTGATCCTGGGTGCAGTGAACAAGCCGTTTATGGGACTGATCTGTATGGCTGCTGGAACTGTGGTGACCGCAATAGTCTGTATCACTTTAAAGCGTCTTAAATTAAAACGAAACTAGTGAATCAACTGCAGTAAGGATAACCGGATTGGAGGCATTGCACCGGTTAAGATCGATCAAAAGAATGATAGATTGACATATGATTTCCTCCTCTGATATGATAATGGCGAAGGAGGTGACGTTATGCTATCACAGCAAAGGCTTTATCATATCATGAGTATCGTAAAAGAACAGTCTTTTGTAACCATAAAGGAACTGATGGAACAGTTAAATGTGTCAAAATCCACGGTAACGCGGGATTTGATTGAACTGGAGGAACAGGGGCTGGTCAGCAGGGAGCGGGGGGGAGCTATGTGCAGAGAGGTTTCTTCTACACTGACGGTATTCAACGAAGTTCCTACCGTGAACAAGGAGAGCTTGTGCGCGGAGGCAAAGGAGATTGTCTGCCAGCGGGCTGTCACGAATGTTAAGGACGGGGACTGCGTTTATGTGGACTCCGGCACTACCCCTGTATACCTGCTGCCGCAGCTGCTTGCGCACCATGTAAAGATTGTAACCCCAAGCATTTACCTGATTAAGAAGATTCCCATTACGTACAAGGGGGATATCTATCTGCTGGGTGGCCGTTTTTCACCAGATTATGATCTGAGTACAGGATCCATGGCAGTGGATATGATTCGGAATTTTAATTTTGACCATGCTTTTTTCAGTACCAATGGAGTCAATATGGAAAGCGGTGAGGTTTACATTTTCGACATGGAGATTGGGACGATGAAAAAGGAAATCATGAAGAAGAGTCAGAACAACCATCTCCTGATCGATGACTCCAAGTATCATATTAAGGCAATGTTCTCGTGGGCAAGTCTGGAAGATTTTACAAACGTGTATGTCAATCGTCTCCCTGACACAGGTGAGGCACCGGATAATTTTACCGTTTGTCTCAGTTAGAATACATCAGCAGAAGAGGGGACGCAGTTAAGCGCCCTCTTTTTTTCACTAAAAATGCAGAAACGAAGCAGGAATGCAGAACGGGGCAGTAAGAGTAAAGCTAAGGAACATAAGTGATTTTTCAAGTAATATCAGATAGAGGAGGAGACTCTGCAATGAAAAAGAAAATTAACATTGACGGCGCTCAGAACGTAGAGGTGTCAATCCCAATCCCCTGTGAAAAAACACCGCAGGAGCAGTTGTCTATTATGGAAGCCTATACAGAGGCGCATAGAAACAGTGAGGGACTGGATAAGGCGAGAAGAGAGATCAATTGCCTGAAAACAATATATCCGGTTCTGTTCCGTTCGATTGAAAGTGATGATCTGCTGGCAGGCAGACTTGATTTTTTGCCCATTGGATTTGGCAGTGTAACAAGTATCGGAGGCGTAGGCCATTACTGCGTATTCCATAAGCTGAGGGCGTTTAAAGAAACGCTGTCGACGGAAGAGGAAAAAGCAAGAGTTGATACGCTTTACGATTACTGGCAGGATCATGATACGAAAACAATTTACTGTCAGGAGGTATTGACTGAGGATACAGTGGGAAGGTTTATTGATTGCTCCTATCCTTTGATGGCAACAGCCAGGTTGTCGGGAATGATGTTGAATTATAAAAAGCTGATGGAATATGGAGTGGAAGGCTTAAAAGAACTGATCAGTTCAAAAGAACAGAATGAATTTCTGGAAAGCAGTTTTGAAAGCCTTTGTCTTTTGCAGGAGGTAATGGAACGTCAGATGGAACTGGTGAGAGAAGCAAAAACCGGTGCGGACCAGTCCCGTTTGAAGGATTTGGAACTGATGGAACATGACTTGCGGTATATTAAGAAGAATAAACCGCAGACGTTCCACCAGGCTTTGCAGTTGTTTTGGATTTACGCCCTATGTGCCGGAGTAATTAACTATGGGCGGCTGGATGACGTGCTGGGACCATTTTTACAGCATGATCTGGATCATGGAATTATTGACGAAGAAGATGCATACCGGTATCTGAAATCCTTGTGGAAGATGATTGAGAACAGGCGTACTACGGTTAACGGACGTATTATTGTAGGCGGTGTAGGACGGGAACATCCGAAAGAAGCAGATACATTTGCCCGTATCTGTATGAGGGTGTGCAAGGACACTCGTTATGTAGAGCCCCAGTTTACCTTACGCTTTAGTAAGGATACCCCAGTGTACATGATGGACATGGCCTACGATTGTATCGGAAGCGGTGCTACCTACCCTACTTTATACAATGATGATGTGAATGTCCCTGCTGTTATGTATTCCATGCGTGTGAAACGGGAAATCGCAGAACAGTACGTACCATTTGGCTGTGGTGAATTTGTCATTCAGGGTAAGAGCGTGGGGACACCGAATATTTTATTAAACCTGTTAAAAATCTTAAATATCACCTTAAACGGCGGAATAGACCCTATGGACGGGAAAAGAAAAAGCGGACCCGTGGAGATTCCGAAATGCTCCCAGTTCAAAACCTTTGACGAACTGTATGATAAATATAAGGAATTGTTGAATTACTACTTTGATTTAAGTATACAGGCTCAATACCGTTCTTATGAGATCATGAATGAAAAAGTCACCTTTCTGTTTACTTCTGTTTTGATGGATGATTGTATCAATAGAGGGAAGGCAGTGCTGGACGGTGGAGTGGAAATCCTTGGGGGAACCAATGAAACATACGGAAATATCAATTCCAGCGATTCGCTTTGGGCGATTAAAAAGCTGGTATATATAGATAAAAAATACAGTCTCAGTGAATTGCATCAGGCACAGCTTGCCGATTTTGAAGGATATGAGAGGATTCGAAAAGATTTATTGGATCAGGATAAGTACGGCAATGACAAAACGGAATGCGATAATCTTGCAAATGATTTATTTGAATTTGTGGCCCAGGGGATCCGCCAGAAGGGAATTGACTATGGCATGGGATATTTTCTGATCGTTATTTCAAATAACCAGACAAATACAGATTGGGGTCATGATACATTTGCCAGCCTGGACGGAAGGAAAACAGGTATTTACTTAAATCCAGCGAATAACCCCCAGGGCGGTGCAGCAAAAAACGGACCTACCGCCTGCTTGAATTCCCTGGCTAAGTTCCAGGCAAAATATCACGGGGGAAGCGTGCAGAATATCAAATTTACGCCCCGTATGTTCAATAAAGACAGAAAAAAAGTTAAGATGTTGTTTGATACATATTTTAAAAAAGGAGGCTGCCAGCTCATGGTAACGGTTGTGGATTATGGCGTTCTTGAGGATGCCCAAAAGAATCCAGATAATTACCCGGATTTAATTGTACGAGTGGCCGGTTACAGTGCGGTCTTTGTGAATCTGACAAAGGATATCCAGGAAGAATTGCTGAGCAGGGCATTGTATGATTAGAGTGACCAATATTGAACGCTTTGCCACCCATGACGGGCCGGGAATCCGCACCACCGTTTTCTTAAAAGGCTGCCCCCTGTACTGTCCGTGGTGCGCCAATCCCGAGACACAGACCTCTTATCCGGAACTGTTATACAACGAGTCGAAGTGTATCGGGTGCCGTTCCTGCGAAAAGGGATGCCGGGTTAAGGCAATTACCTTTGATGACAACGGGAAATTCAATTATAACAGGGATTTATGTACCGATTGCCTGGCCTGTGAGAAAAACTGTATGCAGGATGCACTTGAATTTCATGGAAAAGACATGGAACTGGATTTCATCATGGAAGAAGTGATGAAGGATAAGGATTACTATGATAATTCCGACGGCGGGGGAATCACGGTCAGCGGAGGAGAGCCCCTTGTACAGCTGGAGGGGCTGATCGCCATTCTCAAAGCAAGTAAAGAAAGGGGATTGAATACGGCGGTAGAAACTACGGGGAATTATTCTTTAAAAGCCCTGCAGACTGCTGAACCCTATATCGACCATCTTCTCTACGATTTTAAACATTTGGATGACGAAGTGCTTAAAAGGGTTACAGGAGGGAATGGGAGACAGATTAAAGAAAACCTGATATATCTGGTAGAGATGTGTCCAGATAAGTTAACTGTGCGTATGCCGATCATCCCTGGATTCAACTTTGACCCTGCATTAATAAAAAAGACGTTACAATACTTACAGCAGCTGGGAGTTATAAACGTAAACCTTCTTCCTTATCATACACTGGGAAAAGTAAAATACGAGAAATTAGGAAGAGTTTACCAGATGACTGGAAAAATGCTTCATGAAGAAGATTTAGAGGAATATCACCAATATGCGTTGAAGATTGGGTTGGAATCCAGAATCGGAGGATAGAAGTAGAAAAACAGGCTTCCTTTTTCCTTCCATAGATCCTCCTTACACTATACTAAAGTAGAGTATCTGTTCTAAAGGTGCGTACTTGTTGATGCATTATATAAATGATACAATGTATATAAAGAGTCAATGGAGGTTAAAAGGCATGAAAATAGTTGTTTTAACCGGAAGTCCTCATAAGGACGGTACATCGGCATTAATGGCAGAGAATTTTATGAAAGGGGCTGTTGAAGCAGGGCATGAAGTTTTCCGCTTTGATACGGCTTTTAAGAAGATTCATCCCTGTATCGGCTGTGACAAATGTCAGTATGGAAAGAATCCTTGTGTATTTCAGGATGATATGCTGGAGCTTTACCCCAAACTGATAGAAGCTGATCTGGCTGCCTATGTAACACCCCTTTATTATCACAATGTTCCTGCACAGCTGAAAGCGGCAGTAGACCGTTATCATGGTATTAATGACCTGATTAGAGGGACTGGAAAAAAGGCGATTTTGATTGTGACTGCAGCATATCCAGAGGAGTGGGTATTTCATGGTATTACTGCAACCTACGAAACTACGCTCAAATACCTTGGCTGGCAGGACTGCGGTAAGATTCTGGCTTACGCTTGCCGCCGCCGGTCTGATATTGAGAATACGGATTACCCGAACCAGGCATATGAACTTGGACGTGGATTATAAGGAGGCATGTGATTATGGCGATTATAGTAGTATGGTCATCCCCTAATAAAAATGGACTTACAGCAGCTGCAAAAGACAGGGTAATTACAGGAATTCTCAGTGCAGGATATGAAGCAGAAGAAATCCATCTGAATCAAATGAAAATGGAGCATTGCAAAGCCTGTGGAAAAGGATGGGGAATTTGCAGGACAAAAGGCCAGTGTATTATCAATGATGATTTTGCCGCTGTCTATGAAAAGCTGGTTCAGGCAGACGGCATTGTCCTTGTATCGGCCGTTTATTGGCATGACATTACCGAGTGCATGAAGGCATTCTTTGATCGTCTGCGCAGATGTGAGACCGGACACAATAAGTATTTAGCCGGCAAAAGATGTCTTCTTGCAGCCTGTGCCGGAGGTACCGGTCTGGGAGCAGTAGAATGCCTTCACAATATGGAGGAAACTTTGAAGCATATGAGCATGAGGGCTTATGACAGGCTTCCGGTAATTCGCTATAACGAAGGCTATATGCTTCCGGCATTAGAGAAGGCCGGAGAAACTTATGCGGTCCGGCTGGCAGAAGGCTTTGATATGCAATATTGATTAAGCTTCATCTGTTGATTTTATTTGCAGCGGCATTGCTGTGTGGCTGCTTATTAGCTGTAAAGATATAACCATTGATAGCATATGTGAATATCTGAAAAATAAGTAATCATTCATTGCTTTTGATATATTCATAAAGACGGCTCCAGGTGCAATTATAAAACACCTGGGGCCGCTTTTACTATACGTTAAGGTGATTATGCATTTGCGTAATCGGCTGTCGTTTACAATGAGCGGAAGTACCATGGGCAGATTACGGCATCTAGCTTTGCCTCTCTTAATACTGATCGTTGTCAGTTTTATAATGCATTATTTGATTTTTCCATTTAAAACGGCATGTGCCTTTTCATAATCTGTCTTTCTGACAAAAATAATATATTGATATTCAAAACTCAACTTTTCACCAAACGTTCCCGTTCTTGCTCTGGAACCGGCTTCAAATATCGATGGGCTTTTTCTATTGATTACAGTGATAGAATAAGGGATTTTAAATTGATCCAATAAATCACGAACTTCTACCTGCTTTTTCAATTCATATGTGCTGATCAACTCTTTTCGATTAAATATTGTAATCATCTTATTCCTTCTTTCTTTTTTATATCATATTACTCTTAAGAACGCTAACTATCAATATGAAAATCCCAATGTACTCAATTCTCCTTTCATTCAATCCTTTGAATTATGGATAAGCAAACTCCAGCTACTCTAAGACGCAAACATAAATTACCAGCGCATTGCCAACAATATGTAACAGGTCGGTACAAAGAAATGTCATCATGGCAATCTTGGTGTTGCAGATTAGTCGGGATAAAATTACCAAAAAAGTAAGAGGTATAATATTTTATTTGGGGTATTTGTTGTAAAAAACCCAGCACAAGGATGACCTTTACATTAAAATTACTATCCTATATTATAAAATTAACTAGTGGTTATTAAAAGAATGGAGTTAAGCTATGTTTCAAATCGGAAAGCGCGAGATAGAACTTCTTTATTTGGTAAATTCATCGAAGGATGGGTTTAATTACAGAGAGTTAATTGAGAGATTTGGATATACGGAACGTTCTTTTAAATATGCTGTCGACTTAATCAATAGTTTTCTGAAAGAAAACTCCCAACAGGCCTGTTTCGTACTTGGCAATAAAAGATGCTATCTAAAAAATGCCCCTCTATCCATGAAGTTTACTATGGATCATATCACAAAAGAACAGTATTACCTTTCGAAGGAAGACCGCTGTGAAACTATTTTCTTCCGGTATCTGGCTGATTTACACTATACAATTGATGAAATTACAGACTATCTGGATGTGAGTAAAACTACGGTAAAGAAATCCCTTGCAGTTGTTAAGGAAGAATGCGGGGAATACGGTCTGGAACTTGTAAACCATAAGAGAATGGGGATTGAGTTAAATGGAAGTGAAACGGTAATCCGTTCCGCACTTATGGATGTTCTTTATAAATACTGCGGTCTGTCAAACCAGGACAGTAAACACAGGAAGCTTGCACTACGCAACTGCAATCCTTATTTAAGAGAATGGATCGAAGCGGTTTTTAACCAGTATCAATCAGAACAGAAAGCGGAGGTTTTACTATCCTCTATATGGGAATATTTGCCGGTGATCCAGAATGATGAAATCTATATACTGGCAGTTCTGAATCTGATTCTGGTATTTTACAGAACAGGAAACGGGTATTATGTTTCAGCAGATACAAAGGAATACGTTGGATTGGAAGGGAGGAAGCTGGCAGAAGTCATCAGCAGTTCCTGTGAGAAACATTTAAAGATCAAACTGCCCTGTGAAGAATTTTTTAAATTTGTCATTGTTTTAAATAAAGGTTATTCCATAGAAAGCAATGAAAAAGACCAATATATGTTAATTGGAAGCATGATCTGGATCCATCGCCTGGTTTCTGATCTGCTGCAGAAATACACCAATCAGCCTTTGGGGGCATTGACCAATGAATACAGCTTAAACGAAGCACTGGACATGCTCTACAACCATTTCAACGCAGCGGTGGAGAGAGTAAGGAGAAACATTTACATTCAGAATCCAATTCTTCACGACATAAAAGAAGAATACGGGGAGGCATTTCGTGATGTTGAGAGCAGTTTAGAAGGGCTTGAAAATTATCTGGAAAAGAAATTTTCACAAGATGATATCGGATATTTCACTTTGCTGATTGAAAATATCATTTCCCAGGTCCGCAAACAGAAGAAACGGGTCCGCAGGATTGTTCTTATC
>POVV01000299.1_pt1 | contig 37111 bp, 41 predicted proteins | sample 1560271 | NCBI WGS metagenome assembly POVV01 (sample SAMN08337232, study PRJNA429181) | Bioreactor metagenome, whole genome shotgun sequencing project. | biome: cows' rumen and soil; feature: anaerobic; isolation source: anaerobic chemostat enrichment culture, galacturonate as sole carbon... | reverse complement strand
TTCCCATTCCCTGGCTGTCCAATATGGTTGCACCACTAATTCCTTCCCTTACAAATCCGGATAAAATATCATCCAGACTGTCAACTGTATTTAAAACAATAAACAAAACATACATAATTCCACCCCCGATCTTAATGTTTTATACTTATTTTAATCATATGACTGAGAAGCATGAACAACACTATTTTTCTTCTGATTATGTTTTTCTTCTTTCTTTTCCAATTGATCAATTTCACCGGCTTTTTGTATCGCCAGCTTCGCAAATATAGGTCCTGTTACTTCATATATTAATACGCTAAACATGATAATGGTACCAATAGCCACGGCATATTCCGGTAATTGCTGACGTACCAGCACAAGTAGACCAATGGATATTCCACCTTGAGGGAGTAATCCCAAACCGAGGTATTTCGTAATATTAGGATCGGCTTTCACAGCTTTCGCACCGATCCATGCACCCAGCATTTTTCCACCGGCCCTTGCAATTACATAAGCTACCCCCACAATTCCTACGCTGACTAAGATACTTAAATCCAGGCTGGCACCTGCTAATGTAAAAAATAAGATATAGACCGGTGATGCAAAATCATTGATCGAGTCAAAAACTCTTTTCGACTTTTTTAATGTATTTACCACGGTGGTTCCCATCATGATACACGTTAATAAGGGTGATAATCCTAAACTAATAGATATTCCTGTTGCGATTCCAATTGCCATTAGCGATGCTGCCTGAAGCTCGTCACGACCACTTGATTTCTTCGCAAAAACAGTAAGAATAAGCCCCAGAACCAAACCAAGTAAAATAGAGCCTCCTATCTCAATGACCAGTCCATTAAACATTTGTACGATGGAAAAATCCTGTTGGCCTGTCGATCGTGTTGCTAAAGACATGGCAATTCCAAAAGCTATTATTCCAAACACATCGTCTAATGCAACTACAGGTAATATTGTTTTTGTTAATGGGCCATGAGCGTTATACTGCCTAATTACTAATAAAGTTGCGGCCGGTGCCGTTGCTGCTGACATTGATGCTATTACAATGCAAAAGGCAAATGGCTGATTTAGTAAATAATACATAACAGTAAAAACAATAACAATGGCTCCAACAACCTCTGCCAAAGTAATGATTACGATGGATTTCCCCAGTTTCAGCATATCTTTAATGACAAATTCATTTCCTATACTGAAGGCAATCACTGCTAAGGCCAATTCATTAATTACAGAAAATGATTCCATATCACTTGAACTAATAAATTGTAAAAAGGATGGCCCTAAAAATAATCCTGCTACCAGATAACCGGATACATTGGGAAGCTTAAAGACTCTGGCTGCTTTCCCACCTATAATTCCAACAAATATTACAATACTGATTTTCAATAGAAAATTCAATGTTGTTCCTCCACATCATAATATTAAACCTTATGACATACGTTTAACGCTTTTTGCATATATCAATACCCTATTACTGCGAGGCCTCCTTGTTGGTATATTTTTGCACATCAAAAAAGCGGATAAACTAACTCATATTGAGCTTCGTCATTCGCTTGGTATACTCCTATGGGATTAGCTGACGGATTAGGGCTTCCAAGTTGCCCCTCTTTAACTAAGATTCACCCCCTGAGATTGGTTCCCCCACTATCATAAAGATATTCGGAGCTGTTTCATTAACCTTAGCATGGATAAGTGAAATAGTCAAATTTGACTAACCTCTCATCTTCGCCCATAATTCTCCTTTTTCCCGGTACTCCACGAAATACTAAATAGATTAGCCTATAATATAGTCGTGAATTTTGGAGAAAGTTACCGTATACATTTCATCTATAATTGTGCTATAATGTAAATACCAAACATGTGGTTTGCTTTACAGGGACGTAAGTCCAGTTTTAGTGAACCGCATTTTTTATTTTATTAGAAAGAGGTGAGATATTATGAACATAGGTGATGTCATCATTTACGGAAATCATGGTATTTGTAAGGTTACCGGATTACAGGATATGTACATGGATGAAAACATACGCCCATATTATGTACTTAAACCTGTTTACCATACTGCCTCCACAGTATACGTCTCAGCTATAAGCAACAGAAGAAAAACTGAAATTCGCCACATACTCTCTGCCGATGAAATTTTCTCTCTTGTTAAAAAAATATCGGATAAAGATTACACTTGGATTAAGGATAATCGTAAACGCAAAGAATTATACGGCCAGATTCTTGCAGATGGTAACCGCTCTGAACTTATAGAAATGATAAAAACTTTGCGTTGCCACAAACAAGAGCTTAAAAAAACAAATAAAGACAAGAAACTACAGAATGCTGACGAAAGCTTTCTCAATGATGCTGAAAAAACGCTTTGTGAGGAGTTTGCATATGTATTGAGAATTAAGCGTGAAGAGGTTATTCCGTTTATCTATGAGCAGAGACTATAATCCATTTTACATTTATCAAATGAATTTCCTTATCATTCCTTATTAGCATTTCATGACTACTTCAACTCCCATAAATCAACCATTATTTTCTGTATTATTTTTCCCCACAGATAAGATTTGTTTTAACGCAAAACGAACCTGAATTTAGTAAAATTAAAAAATAGAATTTCCGCCAGCAAGGTGGACTTCCTAAGGCATCTGGTGGTTAGCTGAAACCTAACTAATCACTGGATTACCTTCTGGACATTGAATGGTTTAGAACGGAAATAAAAAAGATTTTATAGTGTTGTATAGTATTTACTAACAGTGCGATTTTATATATCGTGTGCTGTTTTGTTGTATAGTGCGTTACTATTAATTTTCACTTAATATATTTTAATTTCACTTATTTTATTCTATTTCCATAATCATACTGGTAAATAAAAAAGCAATTTGCCTGGTGACATTTGTGTTTGCACTTGGTTCAACAATAGACCACCTTTAATTGATATGCCAAAGGTGCTGTTTTCAGTTGTGCCTTCTCCAAAGTTTAGTGCATATATGCCGCCTGTTATAATGGTAAATGTGTCAGAGTCGTTAAAAGTCATACCAACCGTAGTAATTGTAGTATAAACAACTGTCTCTGCAACGGCAATTGTCTGTGTATCAATATTTGCATTTGCATAGGCTTGAGTAATCAACTCCAGCCCTACTGGCCCTGTGGGACCAGTAGGGCCGGTAGGACCCAATGTTCTAGGAAAACTATGGTTGTGCACCATCTGCGAATCGATAGAAAATAATATGACCGCCAGCATCTGCACTAATTTGGCCGGGTGCCAGTGATACTACATTCGTTGAACGATTCACGATGCTTACTGTAGCACCAACTGTATAATTAGCGACCCTAATAACCGATATTTGACCTGTACCGTTTGCATTAGCAGAAGGAGAAGCTGGTGTTCCGCTTAACAGTACAGCAAATTCACTGTCTGCTGGTGTGCCATCAGCAAGGTTTAATACACAATCTAATGCATAAAGGCCCTCACGTGTTATTGTAAAGGTATCTGTACCATTCCAATCTATTCCAATAGCTACCGTGTTTGTATTAAAAATGACAGTACCGTCGGTGGGAATGTTTTGATTTGCTGCTGCCAGTATATTGCCATTTACATATGCCTGCAAAATGGGGCCGGTAGGTCCTGTATCGCCAGTAGGTCCGGTAGGGCCTGTATCGCCAGTAGGTCCAATGGGGCCGGTAGGTCCTGTATCGCCAGTAGGTCCGATAGGCCCGGTGGGACCTGTATCTCCAGTAAGTCCAATAGGTCCAGTTGGTCCTGTATCGCCGATGGGCCCGGTAGGTCCTGTATCGCCGATGGGCCCGGTAGGTCCTGTATCGCCGATGGGCCCGGTAGGTCCTGTATCGCCGATGGGTCCAGTAGGTCCTGTATCGCCGATGGGTCCAGTAGGTCCTGTATCGCCGATGGGTCCAGTAGGTCCGGTAGGCCCGGTGGGACCTGTATCTCCAGTTAGTCCAATGGGGCCAGTTGGTCCTGTATCGCCGATTGGCCCGGTAGGTCCTATAGCTCCAGTAAGTCCAATAGGGCCGGTAGGTCCTGTATCACCAATAGGTCCTGTAGGTCCTGTAGCTCCAGTAAGTCCAATAGGGCCGGTTGGTCCTGTATCACCAATAGGTCCGGTTGGTCCTGTATCGCCGATTGATCCGATGGGCCCGGTAGGAGCGTATATATTAGGAAAACAAACTACCTGTAAAAATGCGGTTCCATTAAACCGCGTTCTGATGGGTATTGACATCGATGTATTCAGCTACTCGGCGGTACTCATTGGCGAATTTCAAGCTAACGCTTATATTGCCATTGTCGTACACCTTGATATGCTCTACGAGTTCAATTAAAATATCCCTTGTCAGTTTGTCGATGTTTTCATATTTTCTAAAGGTAGCTAAAAATGGGTTTTCCGTATCAACCCCATTTTCAAGTTCTGCCTTTTCTTCATGTAGAGTTCCAATAACTTCGTTAATTGCTTCGATTTGCCGCTCATAATCCTCTTTCATATGGCGGTATTGCTTGTGAGAGATTTCTCCATCTTTCCAATCTTGATAGATACTTTGCTGATAACGTGTGATTTTAGAGAGTTCTTTTTCCTTTGCCGCTATGAGTTCATTCAGTCGTATGGACTGGCTTTTCTGCAAGGGAGCAGTATTGATACGGGAAACAATTTCGGAAAAGGCTACCGCAACATAAACCTGTTGTCGAATGGCATACAGTACACCTTGTTCCAGATGATTATGGCGTATGGTATGCTTTGTGCAAGCTGTTTTCGATTGGTCTTTATAAGTGCGGCAATAGTAATAAACATTTCCCCTTACCTTGCTTCGTGTCATAGCCTTGCCACAATCGGCACAACGCAGAAAACCGCTAAACAGATATAGACCATTTTGCTGTGGTGCGGTGCGGGTGTCCTTTTTCATGAGTTCTTGCACTCTGGCGAAATCCTCTCGGCTGATAATCGGTTCATGGGTATTCTCGACAATAAACCATTCATCTTCTGGGACTGTTTCTTGCACATGGATTTTATAGCTTTTTATGCGGTAACGCCCTTGTACCATATCGCCTACATAAATACGGTTTTTCAAAATGCCGGTTATACTGATTGCCGCCCATAGTGGATTGCTGTCCGTAGCATTGGGATTTTGGTATTTCATGCCCTTACTTTTCTTGTAAGCCGCCGGACATAAAATGCCACTACTATTGAGTTTTCGTACAATCGCATTTTTGCTCATGCCCTCTAAAAACCAAGCAAAAATACTTTTCACATTTTCAGCCGCTTCTTCATCAATCACAAGAGCATTTTTATCCTCCGGGTCTTTTATATAACCATAAGCCGCAAAAGAACCGATATGTAACCCTTTTTCCCGTTTCTTATCAAATGTTCTCCGAATACTTTCTGACGTACCCCTTGCGTGTTCTTCGTTCAAAACACCTTGCACGGGAACAGCGATATTTTGTGCATTTTGAGGGTCTTTATAGGTATCAATGGGCTGTTGGTAAAGAGAAATGAACCGTACATCGTTTCGTGGAAACCAGTCCCCAAGATAATAGCTTTGGTCGCCATTGTTGCGAAAACTCCGGGCAAGATTTTTAACAATCACACAGTTGACTTTACTTTTTTGAATATCGGATAAGAGCCTTTGGAAATTCTCACGTTCTTCATCTGTTGTGCCACTCACACCATCGTCAACATATTCCCCGACGAAAATGTATTCGTCGCCATCGTCCTGCTGTTCCAGAAAATCGGTTAGGATAAGTCTTTGATTGGTAATGCTTTCGGATTCATCTTTTCCTCGTTTATCCTCACGGGATAAGCGAATATAAAATGCCACGTACCACACCTTGTTTTTGGATTCTGATTTTGTAATGGTTTGCCTATTGGCTACTCGTGCCATGCGTCCTCCTTCCTATCACATTACACCTATATTATACCATTTTGGCGTAATGCGAACAATGTTGTCGGAGGCGCAAAGCCGCATTATAAGCCACTTTTCTTGCGTATGAGAAAGTTTGTGAGTACCTCTTGAACCGGCGGTGCATTGTCGTCAAATTCAAGTTTAATACCCATATCCCCATAACGAAAGCACAAGGGGTTTTTCAGCTTCTCCAAAACATAGGTCAGCCTTTTTTCTTTAGGTAGGGAATTATCAAGTTCCAGCATACTTATATCGGCCAGTTTCCCTACATCTACTGTTTCTATATTTACGCTCATAAAATCATCTACCATTTTCGGCGTAAGCATCATCATGCACCTCCTTTTTCTGCATGATTAAATATATGCGTTTCCACGTTTGTCCTATGAGGAAACACAAAAAGCCACCACTTCTACTAAGAAAAGTGATGGCCTTTCATTTTCCCTCATACTTCGGGCCAAGTTGTCCCGAAGTCAATAAGGGCTGTTTTGATAATGTTGTTCCGCTTCTTCTATGCTGCGCATATCGAAAACATAGTGAAGTTCCGAAACTACACGCTTTATATCTTCCGGGTGAAAATACAGTTTTCCATAGCCAAAATGATATAGCCACGGCAAGCGCCATTACTCCACCCTTGAACCGACATCATATCTAAAATCATGTTTTTTCCATTTCGATTCTCCTATCGTTAAAATAGGGGGCATATCGTACCAGGGAAGATTAGGCTGTCATCAGACAGAAAAAACCTGAACGGTATGCCCTATATATAAAAACGATGACCCGGACGGGCGGCGGCAACCGCCCTCATAGGAATTTCACCTCACCCCATGCTTATGGCGTGGCGGTCAATGCTGTGAAGCGTTCAAACCGCAAGTATCAATGTACCAATCAAGAAATTATCGCCGGGCGGCTTGCCATTTCTACCCTACCACAGTTGATATTTATCGCTCACGCTCCGTTAGGTCTTTCCCCCTTTCAACGTGCGGTCATGGCGTATCCTGCGGCTCGGCTCCCTCTTGATTGAACGTATCCGGGCCATCGGTATTCAGTTGTCAAGGAACATCAGAAAGATAAAAGTTCTTTCTAATAGTCATGTGATTCAAAGGACAAATTCGCAGGAGAGAATTACAGTTTTTTCAAAAAATTCTCCATGTTCTTTAGTCCTCTTTCAATGGAATCCCGGACAGCACTTTCATTCACACACTCTGCCCGTGCAATGTCTGATTTGCTTATGCCGAGTATGTAATGGGCGTAAATCCGTTTTCCCTGCTTGTCCGGCAGAGAAGCAATGGCAGACTGTAATTGTTCGGCTGTCATTTTGCGCTCGTAGAGTTCACAGGGCGAAAGAGATACAAACAGGATATCCTTTTCAATTCCGTCACCAGCGTCCAGTGAATAGTGAGCCTTGTTGTAGAAGCGGCGGCGAATATAATTGCGTTCCAACCGCTCCGCTTCCAAGAGGGCGGCTTCCACTTCATCTGGTATTTCAATAAAAAAGTCGCTACTATAAAACGGGTAAAAATCCCGCAGATTGATTTTTGCCATAGGGCGATCCTCCATTTCGATTTTTTTGCATTGGCGAATCGAAATGGAGATGGTGGAGAACGACAGCGTGGCCGGACTTCGGGCCAACTTGTCCCGAAGTGTGTAAGCTTGTCATCTACAATTGCCGTCAAAAAAGAGGATAAAAAAACACCTTTGTGGGAAAAACCCAAAAAGATGTCGAATGAAAAATGAGCGGAATACCCGCTCATTTTTTGATATAATTTTTTGAAATTAAATAATGGAACTCTAACTCTTTCTGCTACATATTGCCGCCACGGTGTATTGGCGACCCCTCAAAGACAATCAATAGCGGCTTTATAGTCATAGAAATCCTCCTACTTCAAAACCGTTTTGTTTTATCAATGATTTACATATAAAATATTTCGGGACATAGAAAAGCGGTTTTGAATTTTTATCAAAACCGCTGTTGAGTTACATTTTTTATTTAGACACCTGAAAGCACCTTGCCTCAATGCGGTTTTTTTTATTCCCACAAGGCAATATTACAGATGGGCTTATTTCGATGCTCATTTATCCTCATTTGAAAATGATATAATTTGTTATCATATAAGATTAAATTTCAAACCACTTCATTACAACAGGGTAGAATGTATCCCAAAGTCTCTCAGCATTGTCCTGGTCAAGAGCATATTGAGCAACACCATTCGTATAATTGTTGCTAGTTACAATTTCTGCTTCATTACAATCTTCGAAATAACGACCACTTATCCCATTAAGTAATGGTGATACTGCCAATAAAACAGATGTTGCTGCGCCTTGTTCAGGAGTTTTCCATCCTTTAGGCTGAACCAAACGGTTGCCTTGAGCATCTAACGCTCCCCAACTCTTTAAAGCTTCTTTATTCATATGCCTTTGAAGATTTGTTGAAATAGCACCAGGCATAAGCGCATTTGCTGTTATACCCTCTTTTGCCCAATATTTAGATACACCAACAGTAAAGAGTATCACTGCTGATTTAGCTTGTCCATATGCTAATCCTGGATCATATGGTCGAAATTTAAAATTAATATCATCAAATATAACAGGTGAAGTCAGATGGGAAATTGAACTTACAGAAACAATCCTTGCAGCACCTGCCTGTGCTAGTGTTTCATGTAATCCTACTGCAAGTGCAAAGTGACCTAGATAGTTTGCAGCAAATTGTTCTTCAAATCCATCGGCTGTCAACTTTAACTCTGGAAGATTCATAACACCTGCATTATTTATGAGAATATCTAATGTCCCGTTCCAGTCTGATACAAATTTTATAATATCTTCTTTTTTACATAAATCTAATTTTGCAACATGAATTTCACTGTTTCCAGTAGTTTTCATAATGTCCTCAGCCGCTTGTTTTCCGCTTTCTGTATTTCGAACGGCTAATGTGATTTCAGCGCCTTGCTTTGCTAATGACCGCGCAGTTTCTAATCCGATTCCTGATGAACCTCCAGTAATTACAATTCTTTTACCCTTTAGATTTATCCCCTCTACTATTTCATTAGCTGTCGTTTCAGCATTAAATGATGTTGTTATTCTCATATTATCACCATACCTTTCAAAAATATGATTTAAATATAGCACAAAAAAATATCATTTGCTTTTCTAAATAGGTCAAATAATTTAACTGTTCAGCTCAATTTTAAAATTAAAAAAATTATAAAAGCACCTATTTGTTTTGCTTTCTATAGGACGAGGGTGTATAGCCTGTAATTTCTTTAAACACTCTGGAAAAATGGGAAAGGTTTTCAAAACCTATTGTTATGCAAATATCTGTAACAGAATTGGAGGTCTTATTTAATAATTCTTTAGCTTTGTTAATTCGCTGTTCTCTAATCCACATTGAAGGAGCCATGTTATAAATTGCATAAAAATCTCTTTTAAAACTAGAAAGACTTCGTCCAGATAAATAAGCTAAGTCAGAGAGTGTGACGGGTAAAAATAAATTATTTTCTATGATAGGTGTAATATTAATATTAGATGATGGTCTTTGATTTAGCATTTGCTGAATTAGGCTTTCATCTTTAGCCTCCAAATCATAGAGCAATTCTAATAATTTTAATTTTATTAATTTTGTATTAATTGATTTCTCGTCATTAAAATAGGGTCTCAAAGATTCTAAATAACTAAATAAGCGGTCATTTATCGGTTGAGTTTTAATAGAATCTATTTTATTTGATGGTTTTGTTATAATAATATTAGAATCTTTTGCAAAATTCATAAGAAGATCATCATCAATAAAAAACATCCAATATTCTATCGTATTGTTACTTTCAGATGATGACATTTTTTCATATTCAATAGCAATAGATTTTTTTAATAAGACCATTTGGTTCTTTTTTACTGATATAGTTTGATTACCATAATGGATTTTATATATACCACTTATCACAAACAACAAGACATGATCTTCTAAAAATATCCTTCCCCTAAGTTTTTCAGGAGTAAATATAAAGTTTTCTAAAACTGTTAATCCATCTAATCTTAGTATATAATTGTGGGCAGATGATTTGTCTATACTCTCTGGCATTCTTATAATTTTCTTATTCATTGGCTATTTAAAGATTTTAATCTTTATCCTCCTAAATTTATTCTTATTACAAAACAAGTCATATATGGACAGGTAATTGTGAAATTAAAATATTCCGTTTTCTACCTACATTAAGTAAGCAGCCACGAAGATTAATTTTTCGTATAAATTTACATTAGCAACAGAATGTTATGGATTGATTTTTATTTTACTATGGATTTCCAACATATATACGTTAGAAATGACTTTATTTTACTATATACTCAAAGTGATTTCAATGAAATCCATCTCTTTTTTGTTCATCTAATTATTCATTGACAAATGTCCTAATTGGGATTATAATTTTGATTGTCCCATTTGGGATTGTTGGGAGATTTATCAATGAGTTCAAAATAAGCTGATTAACTCACTTCAATGTAAATTTTCAATTATGCAAATTACATTAAATCAGAGGGAAATTAAGACAATAAATTATATTTCAGGTAATTTCGTATGATTAACCTATAGGAGAATAATTATGGAACAAAAATATTATGAGAATAAAACATTTGAAGATTTGAATATGGAATATGAACAATTAGAAGATTATAAACTTAATAATTGTATTTTTAAGAACTGTAATTTTGAAGAGTGCGTTTTAGTTAATTGTTCAATTACTGAATGTAAATTTATTAATTGTAAGATTGTAAGTCCCAAAGCAGAGTTTTCTCAAGTTAAACAAACGGAATTTGATAAGTGCAACTTAATTGGTATTAATTGGCATGATTTACAACCAGCAGGAAATATAACAGATTCTATCGCTAAATTAAATGAATGCATTATTAAATATAATAGTTTTATAGACATAAATTTTAAGAAATTCAATTTTTCATTTAATAATATTCAGGACTCTGTTTTTGAGGAATGTAATTTGGTGGAAAGTAGTTTTAAAGAATGCAAATTGGAGTTAACTCAATTTGCAGAATGCGATTTGAGAAAAGCTGATTTTCAAGGAGCAACAGGATATCAAATTAGCTTAACTACGAATAAATTGAAAGACGCTAAGTTTTCATATCCAGAGGTTATAAATCTATTAAGCGAGTTAAGTATAAGAATTATTTAGAATATTTAAGGTAACTCAAAAAGCATTTACTTTCTAAGTAAGTGGAGTACAGTTATAATTATAATGGAGTTCCAAAGAAAAAGAAGAAAGGTAATAGAGATGATGGAAGAACAGGGAGCTAAAACAGAAATAAGCAAGGAAAATGAAAGCAAAGCGGATAAATTTATCCGTCTTGGAGAGTATCGTGTGAACAAGGTTACAGAAGCTATAGGCAGACTGGAGAACCTATCAAACCGCAGTACATATGATTATACACCGGAACAAGTGGAAACCATGTTTGCAGTAATCGAAAGAAGAATTTCGGAAGTTAAGATGAGATTTTTAGTAAAGAAAATGGAAAATAGCAGTTTTTCATTTGACAAAAAGGCAGAATAGGGAGGGAGTACAGCGTTACAATCACTTACCTAATGCTTGTCTCATCATATTGTATCGGGTTGATAACTTATTAATTCCTCAAGATAATCAGTTCTGTTAATAAAATAGTTATGATTTATAGTATTTACGTTAATAAAATTACTTAAGTCCGCGAACTTTTTTGTTTGCGGATTTAAATTTACCCTAACTTAGTTTCATTTACTTTAAGTATAACAATTTCGGAATCTATAGATAACATTGGTATTATTATTTGACAATAATTCTAATTAAGATTATAATACTTTTGTCTTAAATAGGACAATATATAAAAGGAGATATTAAATGAAAACAGAAATAAGTTCACAGGTCGTGTTTATAAATGAAAAGTTAAGCAGAATTAGAAATATTTATGCAAGGTGGGCTCAAAAAAGAAATATAAGTTTTACAACAATGCAAGTTCTTCATTTGCTTTTAGTAGATGGTTCGTTGACACAGTATCAGATATGTGAGAGATATGAGATTCCTAGACAATCAGTTAATAACGTAGTTAATAATCTAAAGGATATAGGATATATAACGCTAGATGTTAAGGACAATAATAGACGTGAAAAACTTATAGTTTTAACAAATGAAGGTTTGGAATATTCAAAAGCTTTGTTTGACCCCCTCTTTGAAATTCAGGAAAGTTTAATTACAAAAATGAATAGAGAATCAGCTGAACAGTTAATTAAACTGTTAACCGCTTTTGGAGATATTCTTGAGCAGGAAATGGATATTTCGAACGGTTATCCCACAAATGAAAAGGGCGGAACTTATCATTCTAAAGGGACAATAAAATGATAAGGCGTACACTGTTTATTTTTGCGTGCGCATCATGACTTTTAATAATCACAATTCGTTGCGGTTGCCGTTTCTCAACAGTAGGAACATGCCTGCCTACCTCTAATATTTTGCTTAATTTATCCTGTTCTACAGGGTTGTCACTGACTTCTAACATAATATCTTGTCTGGATAAGATCATCATAGTCCATATTTCCCCCTCTAATTTATGTATTGACTTTTTCTTCTGACTTACAATATGATTATAGACAATAAGACACAAAAACGGCTTCCACTACCGGCAAGCAGGGCAAGTGTATTGACACTTGCACATTTTTAGGATTTTCCCTTGCGCTCAAATCCTAAAAATTGCTTGTTGGGGCAAGCCGCCCCAAACCCTGCGACTTCGGGCCAAGTTGGCCCGAAGTTGTTGCGCTCCGCTTGTTTTTTTTCTCATGCCGCTACCGCTCCATTTCCTTATTTTTCATTATGTTTGTCAAGCTGAACAGACGGTCAATATTGGCCTTTGCCGTGATAAGTTCCTGCATATCTTTTTTGGTCGCCCTGTATTCTCCGTAGGCGGCCTTTTTCTTTGCCGATATTGTCTGATATTCTGCTTTAAGGGTATCCATCTTTGGAAGTTTCGCCCCGTTCAAAATCCTATCCATTGTAGCCCTTGCCGCCCGGTAGGTTACAATATCGGCTTCATGCTCCGCAAGATATTTGCGACTGTACTTTGTAGCTTTGTATCCCTCAAATACGGAACGGGTTTTTGCGTAATCAACCATCGCCGCCTTTAATTCCACATTGGTGCGTATAGCAGATTCAGCGGATTTTATGCTGTCCGAAAGTGTATGAAAACGGTCTGTAACCTCCGCGGCTTTTTGCTCTAACTGTTCATATTCCAACAGGTCATTTTCCTGCAAATATTGGAGTGTTGCCGCCATCTGCTTTAGGTTGAAGATTTTAGCCCACCGCTCATAGGCAGGGCCTTTTCCTGCTGTCATGCGTGACTGAATATCTATAATAAGATTAACCTTACGGGAAACTACGGAGCCGCTTTCTGGCATAGAAGTACGCCCCTCAATGATAGCCTGTATATCTTCTACACCGTAACCCTTGCCAAGCGTAGAAGTCCGTAATCGGGTAAAGCGTTCCTGTCCCTCTGCCCGGAAGCTGATTGTGCCGCCGCGTGCATGTTTGATTTCATAACCAGCCGCCGCCATTAGCTGTAAAAAATTGTCCATATCCGTTGGCTTCTGGACAAGGCAACCATCAATTTGTGCCTTTAACCGCTCTTGAAAAGAGGGAAGTTTATCCCTGCCTTGCCATTCGCCATAATGCTTGAATCTACCCTTGCTATGAAATTTCGGATTTGTAATGACAGATAAATTGTATTCAAGGCATACCCGGTCAGACAAGCGGCGAAATGCCCGTGCCGAACCGATAAAATCCCGAAACTTATGAGTGCAGTCCAGTGAAGTTGAATTATAGTAAATATGGCAATGCGGATGGGGACGGTCAATATGGGATACCACAAAAAAGGCATGTTTGCCTTTTGTCCATCGCATAGCAGCATCATAACTGATTTTGAGTGCTGTTTCTGCGTCTATCTCTCCGGGCGGAAACGCTTGCCGAAGCTGATAATATAAAACATCGTTTTCACTTTTCTGCTCCCGTCCGGTAATCGCCTTATACTTTGCTTTGGAAAGTATAAATTCTGCGTCGGCTGTGGCGGGATCACATTCATAGGCAAGAATCAAATCGCCGTTACGGGTCTTATTAGGGTTTTTACCATAGTCAAATCCATCTTTCAAAGTTTCCATAATGGTTTTTCCACTTCCAATATGGCGGCTCATAAGGCGTGTGGTTGCCATGAGTAGACCTCCTTTCTTGCAAAAAATAACTTCGGGCCAAGTTGGCCCGAAGTCATCCCGGCTGTTATTCTCTTTTATTTAGTCCATGATATAGAACTGAAGCCGGTTGCTTAATCCGTCAATTCCATCAATCAGCCATTCCGCAACCGCCTGTATTCCAAAGGGGGAAAGCAGGAATGCAAACACCATGACCCATATGCAGTTGTTAAGCATACAGCCCGTGACGAACATGGCAATCGAGAGCAAGCCTAAGCCCCCCGACAGAATGGTAAGAATACTTGACGCAAAACAGAACAGAAAGCGAATGACTGCACTGAACAATGTCAGCACGATTGCAAACGGTATGGCTATTATTTTTCCTATTATCTTCATAGTAACGGCTCCTTTCATGGTAGGGTTGTGAAATTTGTTCCTACCTATATTTTACCATCCCTCAAACGGTACAACAATGTTATCGAGGCGACAGAAATCTTGTCCTTAGCTTCGGGACAAGTTGGCCCCAAGTGCCAGAAATAAAGTAGATGCGATTACCCTTGTGAGGCCATCGCATCTACTTTATTTCTGCTCTGTATTCTTATTGTCTGATGGTACAAACTCCAACAAGTCGCCAATTTCACAATCAAGCACCGTACATAACCGGGCCAGAACATCAATATCTAACCTGCTTATAGTGTTATTGCAGTAATTGTTAAGTTGAGTACGCTGCATTTCTGCTTTATGGCTTAATTTGTTCTTACTGATACCTCTTTGTTCAATCAATTTATCCAGATTGATTTTAATTGTTCCGTATTCCATTGAAGTCCTCCTCTCCATGTAATACCTCCACATGGTTGACATATATAGTATGTGCTAAGTAGAATAGAAAAGTAAGTTGTAACAAATCTAATTAGACATCTTGCACATGCCAACAAAAAGGAGAAGAACAATGGATATTGGAAAAGCAAAAAGAGCAATCAAGAACCTTGCCAAAAAGAAAGGAATCAGTGAGGGAGAGGTACGCCGTGAAATCGAAGTTGCCATAGCGGAGGGTATGAAAAGTCCCGAACCACAGGCACAGTCATTTTGGAAAACCATTCCCCATAAAGGGGAAAAACCAACTCCTGAAGAAGTCATTGCCTACATAGCAGATATGACAAAACAATAATATTCTAATAAAAAATAGGGGAGCGATGGCAGAGTATGCCGACGCTCCCCATTTTTTATAAAGCTGTAACCGTCGCCAGTTCTTTGAGAACATCGGAAACCCGGCTCCACAGTTCGGCATAGTCTTTTTGCAAAGCCGATATTTCAGACGGGTATATGCCATAGGTATTGGCATGAATGGCAATCTGATTGAGGTTATTTGCACATCTGCGTTGTAGAGAAACCAGTTCACGCACAGGCGCAAGGTCAACATTCAGCACATACCCATTGAGCGCCATTTTGCGGATATAGGCACTCAAATTTTGTGTTCCCGCTTCTTCCATGCGCTGCTGAATAACGGTGTATTCTTCTTCACTCACCCATACATAGAGAGGAACGCTCCGCCTGCGCTTTCGTTGGCTCACCTGTCCTCCCGTTCCCGGCTTCTTCGCTTTGAGGGTGGTTCCTTTACCCGGTCTTTCGGTCTTTCCTCCGGGCGGGCCTGCGGCACAGGCAGAGGGGCATTATTGGGAATCCCATCAATCATGTTATAATTCTGCTCGGTGGAAAGTTCTGCATTTTTCAAATAGTTGTCTTTTTCCTGCATAGAAAATCGCTCCTTTCATAACTTCGGGTCAAGTTGGCCCGAAGTGCTATTGTTTGTTTCGCAATGTTACGAAGTTACCCCTATTTTAAGGGGTAGCGGACATTTATCCCTCCCCCCTTAAAACGGGAGCCGGAAAGCCGCGGAATCCGTGGCTTTTTTCAGTAAACATCGTAACACTATACCCTTGATTTTTGCCGCTTCTTCCTCATACGTTCCCGACTCCTGCGGCGGTTGCCTTCGTCCCGGCAACGCTCGGAACAATATGCCTGGCTTGTAACTGGAAGAAATACATTGCCGCAGACGGGGCAGACTTTTCTGGAAAGGTAGGATTGGCCTGTCAGTGTAGATTCCAAAACCGGGTTAAGAGGAAGAACAGCCTTTTCAAAATACTTGCAGTAGGAACCCGTCCACCACTTATCAAGCATATAGCACCTGCCATAATCCAGTGGCAAACAACAATGTTCTCCGTCATAGTTAGCACACATACCAACCACAAGCCTGCGGATCGTTGCTTTCTCATAGCGGGTCAGTTCACGGGGCAATGCTCTGTCTGCTTCCATAGGCGGTTACTTCGGGCCATGTTGGCCCGAAGCTGCCTCCCCCCTTGAAATAATCAAATCCCGGTAGCAAACACCCACGCAGGAAATGCCGTTCCAATAATTGCAATCCCGGCAAGGGGAGCCTTTCGGCGGTTTCTGCGATTTTTGATGTGAGGGACGGGGTTTCTGCTTCATCATTTTTTCGTAGGGGCTGTTGGTAAAGTTCATTCCTCGTCCTCCCTGGTGCTTTCGTCGGTATCCCACGGCGGGGTATCGTCTTCCTGTCCGTCATAAGGGTCGTTATCATATTCATTGTAATCATCATCTGCGGAAGCGGCTTGCTCCTGTTTTGGTCGGTAAATCTTGAAGTAGTACCCGGTTCCACCGCCAACCAATACCGCAAGGGCAACAAAAATCAGCATACCCATGTTGCTGCCATTTTCCGGTTCCGGGGTGGGTTCGAGGATTGGTTCCGGGGTCGGGTCGGGAGTGACAGGGGGTGTCGGGGTCACTTCTTCCGTTTCCTCGGACTGCTCCGCAAGAGCCAGCAGGTCTTTTTCCGTTACAGCATTGAGGAAGTACACATTTTCCTGCTCTCTTTGACGGTCAATCACAAGATAAAACACATTTTCATTTGGGGTCATAATGGTAAAAAACTCTTTTCCATCCCCATCAGTAGCATTATCAACCACCGTTCCGGTTCCGGCAGGGGTAAAGGGATTGGGGGCGGCTATCGGCTCTGGTGTCGAGGTTTCCGTTGGCTCCGGGACAGGTTCACCACCTCCGGCATAGGCCACGGTACTAAAAGAGATTGTCAGCAAAAAAGCGACGCATAGCGCCGCCATCATACGATATTTTTTCATTCTTCGATTTCCTCCTGTTCTTCATTCGTTGACTTCGGGCCAAGTTGGCCCGAAGCAGTTCCGTCAGTTTTTGCGGCTTTCAGTAAGGTGGCGAGATCCGCAAGAGAAATATCCATGCCACGCACCGCCTCTACAATTTCCATATTTTCAAACTCGGTTTTCTGCTTTTCCAATTCCCGAAGTTTGGCTTGAAATTCACTGATTTTTTCTTTGGTCTTGTCAATTTCCTTGCTTACACGTTCAATTTTTGCGTTCAAAATATCCCTCCGTTTCTGTTAATTCAACCGCCCAAAGGCGTAGAAGTGTTCTGTCCAATACTGGCTATTGATGGAAGCGTAGCTGATAGGGTTGCCACAGTGAATCATCATGCCATTGCCTACATAAATCCCAACGTGCGACACCGGCCCCGAACTGTCATAGGTTCCAGTAAAAAAGATAATGTCACCGGGCTTTGCTTCGCCGGGGGGAATTTTCGCACACAGGTTAAAAATACCTTGTGCCGTTGTTCTTCCCACGCTACCAACACCGGATTTGTTGATAACCCAACACACAAAGCCGGAACAGTCAAACGACGTTGAGGGAGTGGAACCGCCCCAAACATAGGGGTATCCCAGAAATTTTTCTGCTTCAGCAATCATGGCGGCAAACTTCGTATCGTTTAATGCTTCGGGCGGTATGTCATAATCGGTGTATTCTCCGGCGGTGTAGATATTGCCCTCAAACAGATTGGGGCGGTTGCCTTTGGTCTTTTGGTAGACGAGATAGCGTTCTGTTTGCTCCGGGTCGAGATTGGCAAGAGCCACAGCTCCCAATGACTTATTGCGTAGGGTTACATTGAGGACATAGTAGTCATAGGGAACCTCCACTGTATAGGTATCAGAGTGGGTTGTGGTTTCCCCCGTTTCGGGGTCGGTTTCTGTCCATGTATCTGTCCGGTTTTCTGTACGGTAGCGCACTTCCACGGTTTCCGTGACGGTCAGCTTATACTGCTGTTCCAAAAGGAATTGTAATTCTGACCTTACCTTTGCCGAGTTATATCCACCGAATTTTGCGGCCAGATAGGAGGCAAGTTCAAAAGGGTCATGCCCGATTTCATCTACCGAATAGCGGTACTCGTCATAGCCGGGATAATCACTTTCAATATGAGCCAGTTCTTCCCGAAGAACGCTTTCCAGTGCGGTATAGTCTGACTCCACAGTCTGCATATCACTGTCCGATGAAACGTAGGAAGTACCGCCCACCGCACCAATCAAACCGTTTCCGATAGAAGTAACCCCCGCCACGCAGGACTGAACGACGATTATTAACAGGAACGCACAGGCGATTATCAGCATGACTTTGGGGTTTCTCCGAACATATTTCCATGCGGCCCCGGCTATGTTTTTTGTTGTAACGGCTGTTTTCTTTGCCACCTTTGCGGTTTCTTTTGCCTGCTTGCGGTATTGCTTTTTCAACCGCTGTTTTTGCAAATACCGGGAAATGGGGTTGCTTTGCAAAGAGGGATTTTCCTGCACAAGCTGACGGTAGGCATAATCGGCTTTTGCATTGATGGTCTTTTTCTCCCACTTGCGAACCTGCCGGGTAGGGCGAGTACGGATATGCTTTTTAACAAAGCGTGTACTGCCCCGGACAGTATGCTCCCCGGCAAGTTCCACTTTGTGGGCGGCTTCTATGCCTACATTTTCACTCTCCACCTCACGAATTTTTCCATGCACATACAGACGGGTCTGATAACCAACCGCCCGGCCTATGGTTTTTATCGGGCCGGGGCGCTTTGTGGGTTTCTGGTTTGCCAGTTTATCACGGGCTTTATCCAACTTATCGCCGCTCTTTTCCATACGGAGTTTGGATTTCTCCATGCGCTTGCCATTTTTCGTGGACTTTTTATCATGGGGAGTGGACCCGCTATCAGCTGCTTTATCATCGGGCGTGGGTTCTCCCTCTTTCCGCAAGCGGTCAGAGGGGCGGGCCTTTTTGCTGTCGTGCCGGAGTTTGCCCGACTTCGGGCCAACATGGCCCGAAGTGATAGGGCTATCCTCCACGGGTAAAGAAGTTTCCGCTTCCTCCGAGATCGGCGGTGGGGTATTGGGGTCAGCATTGATTTTTACAAATCGTTTGCGGCCTTTTGCAACTGGCTTTGACTTCGGGCCAACTTGACCCGAAGTTGCCGCCGCTTCCTCATGCTCAAACCGCAAGCGTCCCGACGGCCCGCCCCGGTTGTTATCACGCATTTGGAATCTCCTTTGCCATATCCTCCGGGCGTGTGGTCAAGAGGCGGTAAATCTCCGTATTCTTCGGGAAACGGTCAACAAACGGAATCGTCGTGCTTCCAAAGAATAAAAGTCCCTCCCCGGAATTGCTATGGGCGATATAGGATAACTGATGTTCGGAAATACCAAGTTGCCGGGCGAGGATAACCCGGTCAGCCTGTGCCTGTGCCAACAGTATCATGAAGTCGCTGTTGTCAAAGATATTTTCCACTTCACGGCTGGCAAGCAGGTCTTTCACATTTTGGGTCAAGGCCGATGGTATGCAACCTTTTTTCCTCAACATTTTCCAGACACGGACAAAATAACTTGCACTTAAAGCGTCTTGCAGGAGGATATGAAATTCATCAAAATAGCACCAGGTTGCAAGGCCGTCCGCAAAATTGGTATTGACCGCCTGTGTCACAAGTTCATTCGTGATGTGCATGGCAATTTTACGGAGGTTCTCGCCCATGCCTTTCAGCACCACGCACACCACACGCTTATCAAGGCTCACGTTTGTATGGTGGTTAAACAGGTTAAGTGAGCCGGTACAGTAAAGCTCCAGAGCGGTTGCAATCCGTTTCGCTTCCGGCTCCGGCTGTTGGCACAAGGTTTCGTATAAGTCTTGCAGTAGGGGCATTTTCCCATCCCCGATACCAAGCGCAAGTTCCCGGTACACAAGGCGCACACATCGGTCAATGACTGTTTTTTCAATGGGCTGCAATCCATCCTTGCCGCCTAAAATCAATTCACAGAGGGATAACAAAAAGTCCGCTTTCATGGAAAGCGGACTGTCCTCGTCGGTCATGTTCATTTGTATGTCCATTGGATTGATGTAGTTCCCAAGCGGGCTGTCCGGGGAAATGTCAATGACCTGCCCTCCAAGCCGTTTTACCAGCGGAGCATATTCGCCCATCGGGTCTACAATGATAATACGGTCTTTTGTGGTAAGAAATGCGTTGATAAGTTCCCTTTTTGCCGCAAAGGATTTTCCCGAACCAGTAGAGCCAAGATACAAACCATTGGCGGATTTCAGTTTTTTGCGGTCTGCCATAATGACATTGTGGGAAAGGGCGTTCATGCCGTAATAAAGAGCCTGCCCTCCCATGCGTAACTCCTGTGTCATAAAGGGTACAAAAATAGCGGTACTGCTCGTTGTCATGCCCCGCTGTATCTCAATACCGTTATACCCAAGCGGCAGACTGCTCATAAAACCCTGTTCTTGCTGAAAATCCAGACGTTTTAGAAAACAGTTGTACTTTTGTGTAATACCGGACACCGTAAAAATATCATTTTCAATCTGTTGCCTTGTGGGTGCGGTGTTTACTACAAGAAAGGTAAGCAGGAACATTCTTTCATTGCGGCTCTGCAAGTCAGCCAAAAGAGTGGCTGCGTCTTTACTGTATGTCAGCAAATCCGGCGGTAAAATATCAATGTCATACCCGGAACGTGCCGCCTTTTTTTGCTCGTCCATTTTCATGCGGTCAATGTCGCTTAATTTTGCCTTTACCGTTTTGACTGCCTTTGTCTGGTCTACCGTCTGTACGTGCATGGTAATAGTCATTTCTGCGTCCACTTCCAGTAGTTCAGCTAACAGCTTGTCGGAGAGTTCGGAGGCCATAATCTGCATATACATAGCCGCTCCCCAAGTCTGCCCGACACGGAAAAAGCGGCTTTGCCGAAAGTCAAAGGAAGTAGGGGCTATAAAGTCCTTTGTTCCCATGCCTGTTTTCGGTATCATATCCCATGAGAAGCGGAAAGTCTCCCGTCCGCCGGGGTGTAACTGGCTGTGTATCACTTCCAGACGTTCCCGCCCGGAGAGGGAAGCCGACTGCACACCAAGTTTCTTAAAGTTTCCCATAATGTCGGCTTCGATACGCTCCAAGCGGGGCCGGGCAGTTCCAATCCCGTCTGCATGGATACCGTATGTGATGTATTTGGAGCGGGCAATTCCGTTGTTGCTTTTGGCAATTTGCCCGGTCAGCATATCGGTAAATTCTCCCCGAATATTATTAAAATCATCGTCCTGCGGGGGAATGTTCACGCTGTATCGGTTTTCGGGCCGGGAGCGATGATTGATGAAAGAAAGTTGAAAAGGCAGGGCGCTGTCAAAATAGTTGAGGAACGCACAATAGCCGTCAAAAATAGTGCTTTGGTCATCTGATGAAGCTACAGCGTAGTTAATATCCTCATAAGAAAGTGTTTTGGTATAGTAGCCCTCCCGCACCTTACAAATACCGTCCCGGAGCATTTCTTTATAGGGGATTGTCTGTTGTGCCGACTGTGGCCCACGCTGTTTACGCTTTCCGCTTTTGGCGGGAGCGGGCAGGCTTTTTCTTGTTTGTGTCAATCTGCTGTACCTCCTTTCCGGGGTTGCTCAAATAAGCATAGATGTTTTGGGTCTGATATGGTCTTGTTCCGGACCACAGGAATTTCGAGCGGACAATATTCCTCACTACCTTTTCAAAGGGCAATCCGTCACGCTCGTACATGGCAATTAAAAAGCATGGGAGCATAAGGGCTATCATCAAAAGCATAGCCCCGGTATTGCCGATGGCGGAGCGGGCAAACAGATAGGCAGGTATGCCGACAACTGCCGCCGCTCCAAAGCATAGAAGCTGGCGTTTCGTGAGATTGAACGCCACTTTTGTTTTTATTTTCGATAGGTCATTTGGTACGCTTACATAAGCCAATGGGTAAAACCCTCCTTTCCGACTTCGGGCCAAGTTGTCCCGAAGTGTCAGCGTTCAGCACTATGAGCCGGGATAGTCTGCCGGACGGGAGCCTTTTCCATTCTTGTTTGTCTGGCCCGCCAATAGTCCGGGTTGGATTCCCGAATAGAATTGTTGATGTTTTCTTCAAAGGCAGCCTTGTTCTTAATGCGAGCAGGAACCGCCCACAGCTTTTTGTCCAGAAGTTCCCGAAATACAACACTTTCCTGCGAATCCTCCTCAAAGCAAAGGTATCCACCGTGCCGAAAACCGCATTTTTGGGCGGCAGGGGAAAGCATAGCGGACACTTCGTTGGAAACAAGCGTACCGCCGTGACTGACGGTACTTACAAGGAACACGCCGGGGCAGAGAATATCACAGGTTTGAACTTCGCCCCAGGGCGATTTTTCTGGCTGTTGATACATGAAAATCCTCCTTTCCACTTCAGGTCAACATGACCCAAAGTTACCGTTCTGCTTTTTTTGCCTTGCTGCCCTTTGCGGAAGTAGGGCGTTCAGCGTTATCCTTTGCCACCTGTTTCTTTCCCTCGGAAAGCTGTTCCGGGATGGATTGCTTTTCGGGAACAGCAGCGGCACGGGCTTTTAATTTCTCTGCTTCTGCATGGTAGGCCGCAATCACAGCCCCGGTCAGCTTCTCACGAAATTCCTTTGTGATGGGCTTTGCCGTATCACGATAGCCGGTAGGGCTGTTTTTATCCGGCTTACTCGGCATACCCACAAATATCCCCTTGTCGCTCTGCAATATCTTAAAATCCTCTATTACAAAGCTGTCATTGATTTTCAAGCTGGCGAACCCCACAAGGTTTCCTTTTGGCTCAATGAGCCGGGCAGTAACGTCCAGCTTCAGCGGCATAGCCGCCTGTTCCGTTTTCTGCGGGATATTGGTTTTATCATCGTTCATATTGAAATAGCTCCTTTCTCACTTCGGGTCAAGTTGGCCCGAAGTCCTTAATGCGCTCCAAAAATGGATTTTGCGAGGCTTCCGGTTTTGAACAGGGTAAAGCACAGTAGTACCGTATAGCCCATGACCTGCCATACTGCACCGATGGGGTCGCCACTGGTAGCAACACTTTGAATCAGCACCGCATAGATCGCTACGCATACTAAAATCAAAAAGCCTTGAAAGCCAACAGCCATCAAAGACTTAAAGTAGTTCTGCCCCATGCCGCCAATTTCCCGGTTTACTACCGTTGCCATTGGAATAGGGGCCAGACTGGACAGCATATAGATTTCCAACATACGCCCATATACAATGACGAAAATCACAATACCTATGGCTTTCATGGTAAATCCAAGAATGATAGTTTGAAGCCACAGACCAAGCAGAGGGCCGATTTCCATGCCCTGCAAGGTTGTTTCCAGACTATTCATCATACTGTCACTTACATTGGTACTGCCCTGTATCAGTCCTCCGGCGTTGTTTACTACGTTCTGCGCCACATCAAATACTGCCATGACGATGTTGAACGTATTGGAAAGTATGGTAACAGCGATGAACGTCTTGAAAATCCATTTGAAAAATATCCATGTATCAATGTCGTGCAGGTTATTGCGGTCAATTATCATTTGAATCAACTCGTAACACATGACAAAGGTTAAGACAATACCTGCAATCGGTAAGACAACCGTTTCGGAAAGCTGCCGTATCATGGAGAACACCCCGGCGTGCCATGCCGCCGGGGTTGTTCCCACTTGTGTCGCAATCTCTCCGACCCGGTTGTTTACATCAAGGAAAACCCCCTCCAGATTGCCCATGATACCGTCAATCAGAAGATTTTTTACCCATTCGTTAATCCAGTCGGTGAGAAAATCCATAGGCGCTTACCTTAAAACAACGTGGACAGCAGGGGTACAAGCGTGGTTCCAAGCAGGATAACACCGCCCCCGGCCATGAGTTGCTTAATGCCCTGCGATTTGGCGGCAGGGTTATCCGACCCGTAGCCCTCAAGCAGATTGATAACGCCCCATACGGCAAGGCCAGCGCCAAGAGCAACAACAAGGGTCTGTAATGTACTAACTGCACTCGTAAAAAATTGCATAATCAAATACCTCCATAGTTTTATTTTGTTTTTGTGTACAAAAAAACCGCCATTTCTGGCGGCTCCACTTCGGGCCAAGTTGACCCGAAGTTCTATATTCAGTTTAAGCAGGGTTTAGGGGGAGCACGAACCATGAAAATCACCTCTTTTCTCGTTGTTTTGTGGGGGATTTTGGTATATAATGAAAACAACCATTTTCGCATGGTAAATGGTCATCGAATATACAGTCTTTTAATACATGAAATTGAAGAATCATGATTTAGTAATAAAGGGAATTTAATGTTGTAGCGTGTTATGGATATAATATAGCACTCGTTTTGTTGGATACAAATTAAACTATTTATTAGGTAAAAGGGCAAGGAGGAAATTACAATGAGTGAAAAATTTAGAAACAAATGTAAAGTATTCAGTGAGCGGTTAGATATTCTTAATAAATTGCTTACGAAAATAAAAGAGCAGATTATTTTACAAGACCTATCAATCGAACTGGGTACACAGGTTAGAGTCGGGAGATATTTAATTTCAGGTCTTGATTGGCTTGAAGAAACGGACGTGGGAGGCGAAACATTTAACCTAATCAATAAGTCGGAAGAAAAATACTACTCTTATGTCATTTATACTAAGAAAGAATATCATACTGTCGGGTTGGGATTACTTTATAAAAATGCACTAATCTCTCCCCATATGGATTTTTGTGTAGAAGAAATTATTGCAAAATATAGCGATATAGAACTTGATGAAATCATAGGGTTAATTGATGAAACTGTAAACAATATAAATAATGATATTGATTATCTTAATTCTAATACTGATATTCGCACGCATGAGCATTATTATGGAGAATACAACAAAGGGTTTGAAAGCCATTATAAGTATGAAACAATTTCAGACGTCATTAATGATTATAAAAAGAGATAAGCGGGTGCGATGAGTTTTACTAATATCTCATAAAATTATACAAATAGAATGTGGAGGGAGCCGAATGGACAAACACAGAAAATTAAAAAGTGATGATTTAATCAATCCGGATTTTGCCACATCAACGTATTATGGTAAACAGCCATTGACAGAAATTGAACTCATATCTAAATTAGAGGGTAATAATACTATGTATCGAAAATTCATAGCAGGCGGTTATATTATTAGCAAAGAGTTTTCATTCATAACTCGCTCCACATTTGATGAAATGATTATCAGCGAATTAGATTACAAATATCATGGAGCTAAAACACCGGATCAAAAAGAGAAAGCAATTAAAATGTGTAAAATAGTTGAAGATTACTTTAATTCATTTGGTCCTAAAAAAACTATAAAGGTTGCATTTATTTCTCGAAGCGATAGTGAATGTGCGTTATATGATAAAAACAGATTCGATTATAACGAAATTAACCAAAAGCTAATTGAAGCGTTTACATGATACTATTCATATAATAAATTTCCATGAGCCAATGGAAATTTGTCATTCTAAGTTTTCAAACACCCACCGAGGGATGTCGGTGGGTGTTTATAACTTCGGGTCAAGTTGACCCTAAGCTATGCAAACGCATCCGGGTCGTCCACATCATCATAGTTGAGAATGTCCTCGTTCTCGTCTATGTCGGCGGTTTCCTCGGTGGCGTCTACTTCGTAAACGGTATACTGCTCATTGGGATTGAGCTTTTTTATGCGGCGGTTTACCAGCTTTGAAGCGTCAAAAGTGTTGCGTTTATCGGCTTCGGCGGTAAACCTGTAATTGGGGTGCTTTTTTAGGTCATATTTGGGAGAGAGGAAAGGACGGAGGCCACGAAGCTGTAAGATACACTTATCGCCCGGCATGGTGGTCAATTCGTCCATCGTCATAAGTTCCTTGCCGATCCGCTGCATATTCTGTCCATAGCTTTCCGACTGGCCCCGTGTCCGGCTTTCCGTCTGCATGGAAATTGTTTCTTTTCCCAAGACCTCCGAAAGTTCCTTGATAGTAGAGTGTTCCCGCCCGCCGAGAAAGACAACCGAATCCATATTGCCCATGATGGTTTCCGCATGGTCTTTATATAGGGCTTTCAACTGGCTCTGTGCCTGTAAAAACAAACATAGGGAAATTTCTCTTGAGCGAATGACTGCACAGAGTTTTTCGAGTTGCGGAACCTGCCCCGTGTTGGCGGCCTCGTCCCATAGCACCCGCACATGATGGGGCAATCTGCCCCCATGTACGGTGTCAGCCCGTTCACACAAAAGATTGAACATCTGCGAAAAGGCAAGGGCTACAATGAAGTTATAGGTGGTGTCCGTATCGCTGATGATGAAGAAAGTGGCGGTTTTCCTGTCGCCCATGCGGTCAAGTTCCATTTCATCATAACTCATAATTTCCTGAAGCTGTCCAATATCAAACGGGGCTAGTCTGGCTCCACAGCTAATCAAAATGGATTTTGAAGTTTTGCCGCTGGCAAGTTTGTATTTTTTGTACTGGCGTACAGCAAAGTGATTGGGTTTGCGCTTCTCCAAGCCAATAAACATATAGTCCACGGCATTTTTGAAATTTTCATCATCTTCCCGTGTTTCCATGCTGTTAAGCATATCTACAAGTGTATTGATATTTCGTTCTTCCTCTGGCCCCTCAAATACGATATATCCGATTAAGGCGCAGTAAAGAAGAGTTTCCGCCTTTGTCCAAAAGGGGTCGCCCTCCTTGCCATCGCCCTTTGTATTTTCAATCAGAGCGTTTACAAACTTCAAAATATCACTTTCCGTTTTGATATAGGAAAGCGGATTGTAGTGCATGGATTTAGAAAAATCCACGCTATTGAACACCTTGATTTTATAGCCCTGCGCCTTTGCTGAAAGAAAAGCGCCCACCTGCCCCAAGATTCCGCCCTTTGGGTCTACCACAACAAAACTGCTATGGGCTTGAAGCAGGTTCGGGGTCAGCCAAAAGCGAGTTTTTCCGCTTCCGCTGGAGCCGATGATACAGCAATTAAGGTTTCGGGCGTTGGCGGGGTTTTGGGGCCGGGTATTCATGGTAAGAAACTCCGTGCCGGTCAGTATGACGTTGTTCTCGAATTTCGGGTCGATAAAGGGCTTTATGTCCATTTCCGTTCCCCACCGGGCCGAGCCATATTCCACATCCTTTCTGAATTTCTTTGCTTTTTTTACCTTGTTCCATACTATCAACCGTATAATGACCGCCCCGACAAAGCCAACAAACCAATCGGACAGCATAAAATCCGGCGCTATGGTTTCAAACGCTGGGCCTATAGTTTTGACCATTCCTATCAGCTTATTGCCAAAATCCACACCGGGAGCCATGCGGTAGGCTGTGCCGAGCTTCAAAAAGAACCAAAGTACGAACAGATAGGGAAGATTGGGGATAAGGTACTTTCTGATTTTATCGCTCATTCCGCACCGCCTCCCTTTTTCGTTCCTGCTGGCGGGGCTTTGAACGCTCTTTCTCCGTAAACCGTTTGAGCTGTTGCAGGATAGAGGGGCGTTTGTGTTTGCCCCGGCTCATTACCAGCTTTGTGTATTCGCCAAAACAGGCGGTAATAGCGTCAGCCTGCCCGGCCTTGAAGAATAACAGGTATTTGTCCGGCCCGATTTTATGAAAGGCATAGTCCACGTTGTACTTCCGGGCTACCCGGTCAAATAGCTTCGTATCCCCGGAAAGGTCAAGGCTGTTTGTGGAAACACCGTGGTTCATCAGCTTTTTCACGCTCTGCCTGCCCTGTGGGGTCTTCCCCTTGTGATAGTCCTTTTGAATCTTCTGCAATACCGCCGCCAGAGCCTTTGCCAGTACCCGGCCTGTCAGCTTTGTGGCGTTGACCGATAGGGCAACGGTACGGCGTTCTATATCTTCCTGCATGAAAAACCTCCTTTTTTGGCTAATATGGCAATCACATAGGCGGGAGGACTTCGGGCCAAGTTGACCCGAAGTGGCTTACCTCTCCGCATTGACGGGGCGGGGGCGTTCTGCGGTGGGAGCCTCTTTTTTTCTCTGTGCCACCTTTTTGTTATGGGTATTGATGGCTTCACGGATAGACGGTTTTTTCTCTGCCGCCCGTTCCTCAATCCGGATCATTGTGCCGATAGCTTTTTCCACACTCTTTTTCATGTCAGCAAGGTGGGAACGCTCGGCCCGGAACGGAGCCGATATGGCAGTCGCCAGCTTCCCCGGTGGCTGTGCTTTCTGTATGGATTCCTTTCCGAGCATAGCCCGGCCTATGTTTTTCAAATGCCGCCCGGCTTCGTGGTATTCGGTGCTGATGGATTCAATTTTGGCGATAGTCTTATCATTGGAGCGGATATTGCTATGTAAATTGTCCCGTATGGATTCCAACATAGGGCGCACCTTGAAGAAACGGGCTACATTGTCCAAAGCGGAAATGCCCTTTTCCTTAAAGGCGGCAAGGGCATTTTTACATCCGTCTATGATGGTCTGCTTTAGAAGGATAAGACATTCCCGTAGGTCAAGTACCTGCCCCTGCATGGAGATAACCGCCTTTTGCATGGTGGATTTTGTAGGGTGGTTCTGTTCCTGCGCCGCTTGAAGTTCCTGGCGCATGGCGGCAAGTTCTTTCACAGCGGCGTCAAGCTGGCGTTCCATTGCCCCTACTTGCTGAAGCACAGCAAGTAAATCCTTTGCAGACGGGACATTGTTTTCCCGCAAGATTGCAAAAAGTTCCTTAACGTACTCGTTTTCCGTAATCGGTTTGCTGACAGGGTTCTTTTTTGCCATTGATTTTCCTCCTTTCCAGATTTCGGGCCAAGTTGACCCGAAGTGGCTTAATCATGCGGTATCGCATGGCCCTGCGTTTTCACGGTCAAAATCCCATCAAGGGTAGTGGCTGTGATGTTCAGCCGTCCAGCAATAGCAATATCATTTTTTACAGCTTCGTCTACCGTATCTCCGCATACGACAAGCACATGGGAGCGGCGAAGCAGGTCACGGCCCATGTCAATGCCGCTTTTGTGTTCCTCCGGGATTGCGCTATTCAGAAATAGCGGGAGATATAGGCAAGGGCAGACCGGGGAAAATCCGGCTTCATAGACCGCCCTGCAATACTGGACCGCCTGTTTGGTGTCGGTGTTGTGGTCGCCGTTCCATGCGGCAGTAATGTATGCTAAAGGTCGTTTCATTTTATAAGCACCTCCGTTCATGTTGCGTGAATTAGTCAACCTATCCCCCCGCCCTTTCCACGCTTTGGAAAGGGAGCGGCTCAAAGGAATATATATCCCCGTCGCTTGACTCCTTAAAGCACAACCGGGAGAAATCCGTCAAGGGTGCGTAGCACCGCCTACGGCGGCAGGCCCTTGACTGATTTTCCCGGTTATGCTACTCCATCATTGGCGACGGGGAATATATTATATCCTTAGAGCTTCGGGGTGCGGGGCGGTGCCCCGCATATAGGGCTTCGGGCCAAGTTGACCCGAAGTATCTTTACTTCTCCTGCTCGGCTTTCTTTTCCGGAGCTGAAATATCTTTCAGCTTATCCTTGTTTTCCTCAAGCAGCTTCATAATGGTATCTTTCATTTCACGGGGTGTTTTTTCCTTTCCGAAATACTGGCCCAATTCTTGACTGGATAAAATCACTTTGTCTACCTCCTTTTTTTCTTCGAGCATGATACCGTCAATCATGTCGGGGTTTAACAGCTTCTTTTGGTCAAGGTCACGCATACGCTGTGCCTGTGAAAGAGAGGGAGCGGACTGCTGACCCTCAATAGCGATAGCAATATACTTCTGATTTTTAGGCTTGATAAAAGCCAGTTCCACGGCGGGAGTGAACGCAATTTTCTTCTCGTCCACCATTTTCATAAGTTCAGGAACAAGTTCATTGAGTTTGATATATCGCTGAACCTGCTTGACCGTCATTTTATTGCGCTCTGCAACAACCTCATTGGAGCGTTGCCCGTTGCCGGTACGCACACCTTGTTGCTTGATAGCTTCCAACTGCATTTGCAAGGCTTTGGCTCTCTCACTTGGCAGGATATTTTCACGCTGATTGGTGTTGTCCTCTACCATCTGCGTGATAGCCTGTTCATCAGTCAGATTGCGGATAATACAAGGCATATCTGCAAAGCCAGCTAATTCGCTCGCTTTCTGGCGTCGGTGGCCCGATACAATTTCATAGCCGCCGTCCTCACGGGGGCGGACAATGGCGGGTTGGGTAACGCCCTTGTCCTTAACGCTTTCCACCATAGCTGCCATTTCATCATCATTTCTAACTTGAAAGGGGTGGTTTTTAAAAGCGTGAAGTTCGGAAAGGTTCAGATAAACAATCTGTTCCTGTTCGCCGGGGCGGGGTGATTCCCTCGGTTCGGGAGGCAGCTCCGGGGCAAGGGGCGGTGTTTCCTGTTGTGCCTGTTCGGTAACTTCTGCGGAAACCGTATCGCCGCCGATATTTCCCCCCTGTGTCTGTTCAGTGGATTTATCGGGTTTCGGTGCTTTTTCCTGCTTTGCAGGGTGAGAGGGATTTTTCTCCGCTTTCTCGGTTTTCTTGCTCTGGCGGGATTTGCCTTTCGGCTCAACTTCATCAAGCGGCTTTTCCCATTCCTGCCGTGTCTCCTCTACTTCCGGAGCTGCTTTGTCGAGCTGTGTATTACTGTCTTTTTCCACTTTCCTTGCCGCCGACTGTTTCCCCGAAATAATTTCATTGATTTTTTCAAAGGGAACAACCACATCGCCGAGGGTGGGAATGTCAAACGGCGGTTCCAGTCCGTCATGCCCAATATCCTGCAAAGCGGCTTCGCCCTCATGGACGGGTGTTTCTACTTCCTCGGCGGCGGGGTTATCAGAAACCTCCGCTGTTTGCTGTAGCTTCTGTTCCTCTGAAACAATCTCGTTGCCGGGGGCAGGAATGTCAAAAGAAGTTGGCTGTTCCAATCCATCGTTGCCGATTTCATGCAAAGCCGCTTCCTCGGTTGCCATTTCCGGGGCAGGGGCACTGTCGGTAATCTTCCCCGCTTCGGTAGGGGCGGTCTGTTCCTGTTCGGCTGTTTCATTTTCCGGGATGATTTTTACATTGTCCGGTTTGTCTGGCTTATTTTTTGCCATACGCTTTACCTCCTGTTCGTTTTTTGGCATGAAAAAAGGGCCTGACTTTTCAACCAGACCCAAGGGAATATTTTCAATCCCTCCTTTCACTTCGGGTCAACTTGTCCCGAAGTTTGGCTATCTAAACAGAAATACCGCCCCTTTGTCCTCATGGGCGGTATCCTGTGTAATGTGATAGCTCATATTTTATTTTTTTGCCCTTATATCGGGCTGTTTTGTAGTTTCCTATTATATACGGTGCAGTTGGTCCTGTAGGTCCTGTTGCTCCAGTAAGTCCAATGGGGCCGGTTGGCCCGGTGGGACCTGTAGCTCCAGTTAGTCCAATAGGGCCGGTAGGTCCTGTATCGCCGATTGGCCCTGTAGGTCCTGTAGGTCCTGTTGCTCCAGTAAGTCCAATGGGGCCGGTTGGCCCGGTGGGACCTGTTGCTCCAGTAAGTCCAATAGGGCCGGTTGGTCCTGTATCGCCGATTGGCCCTGTAGGTCCTGTAGGTCCTGTTGCTCCAGTAAGTCCAATGGGGCCGGTTTGCCCGGTGGGACCTGTTGCTCCAGTAAGTCCAATAGGGCCGGTTGGTCCTGTGTCTCCAGTGGGTCCACTAGCACCGGTTGGTCCAATAGGTCCAGTCGCTCCGGTTGGCCCTCTAGGTCCTGGACAACCCCTAGGTCCAGTTGGCCCTGTCGGGCCATAACAACAACGAAACTTAGAATAATAATTACCATTAGAATCTATAGAATTATTCATATGAATTTCCCCTTTTTGTTGGCTTATATGTTGAAAAATATAAAGAATTTTAATTCTCTATACACTAAAATATGTCTAATTGTATAAGTCTGTTAATTTTAGGCCGACTCGTACATCATGTGAGATTTACTGATAAAAAATCAAAGAAACTCGTTATCCCAAGTTGATATCATGGATTGGTACAATATTAATAAGCAGGATAAAAAAGTTAGTAAAAAATAAATTTTATAAAGAAATGAGGGAAATCAAATTTGCCTTCTATTCCTATAAATTGCTATTCTATTTACATCAAAGTTGTATCATATAAATTTAAGAAAAATGTAAAAAAGGCGAAACAAAAACCTTGTTATAATATAAGAAAACTCAGAAAATAAACATTGATTACCGGAGGTGAGCATTTGAGTAAATATATTATAATTCTGGGAACAGCTATTACAATCATTGGTTTAACCGCATGTGTCCAAAAACAGAAGTTTCCTAATTCAGAAACGGTAAACATCGTATCCGAAACCACAACTGCTTCGCTGACAACTATAACTGAGTTAGATGCAACAACAGAGATAACAACAACAGAAAAATCAAACAAAAAATTCTCACATGAAAAAGTACTGCCCATGCTGCATATAAATGGTCAGCTCTATCGACTGCTAAGCGAACAGGGTGAACCAATGGGGGATTCTGGCTGTGTAGATGGATATATTTTGTCCTCCGTAGACCCGGAAGTGGAGCCAACAGAACACGAGCAGTCCAATTTTGGTAGTGAAGGAAACCCATATTGTCTGGAAGAAAAATATGGAGAACTGGTTGCTATAGTAGACGATGAATGGCTGAGGTTTACGGCTGTAAACTTAATTGCACAACCGGTAAATTCTGACCTCTTGACCTCTGACTTAGCACTCCTAGGAGCAGATGGGATTGAACTCAATTATGCTGACAGTGAAAGGCTTGTTTTTCATAGTTATGCAGGCCTATTTCGATGCGAAAAAAGCAATGATAACTGGGTAATGAAACAAAGCCTTAACCTGAAACCACTGGAAGCTAACGCAACTCAGGGGGACCATTATTCTTACATCAGTGCAGACAGGGATACTGCCTTAATCTCACCGAATTGCTATGCACCGGATAATGAGATACCTGTTACTCTTCGTTATCTCTTCGCTGAAGGCAAACTGGAACTGGTTGGAAGATTTCAGGATTATACAGATTCTAATCTGGTCTGGAGTTATTCAGAAGAAGCCATGTCCATCCGACAAAAGCTTTGTGATAAACCGGATCTGAATGGATTGTGGATTTCCACTCTCTATCCCATCGCAGAAATGAACTCGAATGTATATGGTTTTATTGTGGTCGGTTCTGATGGCCTGGAATCTATCCAGTATGGTCTCTACTGGAGTGATTTGGATCAGTTAGAATTGGAGCCTGTCAAAATGCAAAGGGAGTTTCATGAATGATAGGATTTAGACAGCTATGCATCAGAGAAATGACAAATATTATAAATGATTTACTACTGAACGTGAAATCGAACTCTATATATTAGAACCTGTATTCATAAAAGCATTTTGTGGTATCGTGCATCTATGAATACAGGTTCTTAAGTTTAAAGGAAAATGGTAAACCACTTGTCCTGTGGTAAAAAGCACCACTCTGCGATGCTGTAGAGCATGGCACTTGCCTCGGCTCCTTGTTTGGAATCGAAAGTTCTTATGCTGCTTCCGCATCATCATTATCCAGTGGGAATAAGCGATTCATTCTGACGCTAGACGTTTCGAATTGCCCGTTCGACAGATCAAGTGTGATACGCATATGTAGGAACTATTCTAAAATGATTCTCGGAACACTACAATGAAGGAGAATCGTCGTGGTTTACTATATTAACAAGCAAGCTATAGAGATAAAAACACAGTTTCAAGGGATTACGTTAACATCTGTAAATGAATGCTGTTGTGCAATTGGAATTTTGGCAAAGATGTATGGGCTTCCTGTACCAGCAAAATTTGATACGCAGGAAGAGATAAAAGAAAATATACATAGGCAGATTGATAGTAAGACCGTTCCGTCAGAATATGCATCGAAAATGATTAACATGCTTGATGGATATATTAAGCCAGAGACAATCACAGATGAATTATATGACTTGTTGCAATATGCTTATAATGAGCAGCGTGGCTTTGAACCAGCATATAAGGCACCGACATATAGATAAGATAATAAGGAAACTGCCAAAAAGGCCGTTGCTAGGTAGATTACTCATTTACCAGGCGACGGCTTTGTGTATATTCTTTACGAATACATTACGGCTTTTGTTTAATTCTTAATTTTTTATTGAATTTTTAGTAAAAACAGGAATCTATATTGATTTAGCAAAAAATGTCTGATATATTAATCGCGTAACCAAAAGTTTCAGTTTTATAAGGAGGGCATTATTGTGAAAAAGCTGCATCTATTAGTATCTAGTATTACAATGGTTTTAATGTTTTCAATTACTTAAAAATTGAATCCGAGGGGGATGCGAAATGAATAAAAAATTAAAAAAAACAGCAACTATTATTTTATTAGGATTTTCTATGACACTAACAAATTTTTCAACGATTGTAAGAGCAGATGAACCAAAGGCACAAGAGACACAGAAGATGGAAGCACCTACTGATAAAAAAGACGTAAAAGGTGCAGATGAGACAATAAAAATATCTACATTAGAAGATATAGACAGTTTAATAGATTCGGCAGAAGACGTTAAAAGTGAAGAAGAAATAAATAAAATGCCCCCATTAAAGTTTCCGGTAGAAGTTCCAGAAGTTTACTTTAGGAGCATTATAGGGGGAAATAACTATCCAATTGTTTTAGTACATGGCTTTATGGGCTTTGGAAGGGATGAATTATTAGGATATAAATATTGGGGTGGAGTTGTTGATCTTCAAGAAAAATTAAATGCCTCAGGTCATGAGACTTATACAGCAACAGTAGGTCCAGTATCTAGTAATTGGGATAGAGCTTGTGAACTATACGCTTATATAGCAGGTGGAACAGTAGATTATGGAGAAGCTCATGCAAAAAAGTTTAAACATAATAGATATGGAAGGACATTTCCAGGTTTATATACAAATATAAGCGATGAAAATAAAATACATTTAATAGGTCATAGTATGGGTGGGCAAACCATACGTACACTTACACAGTTGTTAAGTGAAGGAAAAGAAGAAGAAATAAATTGTGGACAAGAAAATATTTCACCATTATTTGAAGGCGGAAATCATTGGATTCATAGTGTTAGCACTATATCTACACCTAATGATGGTACAACTTTATCAGATCTAATGCCAGCAAAAGATTTAATAAGTTATACATTTGGTGTATTAGGAACAATAACTGGTAAAAACAATTTATTTAGCCCAATATATGATTTAAAATTAGATCAATGGGGATTAAAAAAGCAAAATGGGGAATCTCAACGTGATTATATTGAAAGGGTTTTAGAAAGCAATATTTGGAATAGTACAAAGGATATAGCAACTTATGATTTATCCACAGAAGGTGCACAAGAACTCAATATATGGGTAAAAGCTCAACCAGATGTCTATTATTTTTCTTGGACAACGCAAGCCACTACAGAATCCATACTTACAGGTCATTCTATAGCACAAATTGGCCCTATGAATCCTATATTTTATCCAACAGCAAACTTAATGGGAAAATATTCACGTAATCAAAAAGGTCTTCCTATCATTGATAAGAAATGGTTTCCAAATGATGGGATTGTAAATTGTATTAGTCAAGATGGACCTAAGTTGGGTTCTAATGATGTTATTGAACGATACAATGGTGAAGTTAAAATAGGACAATGGAATGCAATGCCTAGAATCATAAATACAGATCATATGGACATAGTAGGCACATTTGGTAACGTTAAAGACTGGTATATGGATTATGCAAACTTTTTAAGTCATTTGTCAAGATAACTAGATGAAATAATTAAAATTAGTTTATCATATTTATGATAAACTCAGTAAACCTCCAAACTTATGTAAAACAGTTTGGAAGTGAGAGTGTAATTTATTTTGTGTAAACCCATTGGATTAATGAAAAAATACCTGTTAAATGAATTTTAGATTTGTGTCTGTATTGTTGCACATGGAGAACAGGCTGTCAAGAACTTTTGGTAGCCTGTTCTTTGCCATTCCGGTTAATCGAGATCCTGTGGGGTAATCCGTTCTTCAAAGTATATACTCAGCTGCTCCAGTATCTGACACCAGTTCCATGGCTTTCCTTCCCACTTTTTCGTGACGTCCATTATTGCCAGATACAACATCTTGAATAAGGCATCGTCTGGTGGAAATATCGTTTTTGATTTTGTTACCTTTCTCAGCTGACGATTGAAGTTTTCTATCGAGTTTGTAGTATAGATAATTCGACGTATCTCCGGGGGATACTTGAAATAGGTGGATATCTGGTGCCAGTTGTTTCTCCAAGATGCAATTGAACTAGGATATTTATTCCCCCATTTTTCTTCTAAACTGTCTAATTTCTGAAGTGCTATTTCCTCTGTTGATGCTTGATATACTTCTTTTAAGTCTGCCATAAAGGATTTGATGTCTTTATACAATATGAATTTAGTGGAATAGCGAATTTGATGGATAATACACCTTTGAATTTCTGTTTGTGGGTATACTGCATGAATGGCATCACCAAATCCGGTAAGGCCATCTACAGAAACAATCAGGATATCCTCTACTCCCCGGTTTTTAATTTCTGTCAGAATTCCAAGCCAGTATTTTGCACTTTTATTTCCTCCAACCCACATACCCAGAACTTCCTTTGAGCCGTTTAAGTGAATTCCGATAGCAATATAGACTGCTTTTTTGACGGTTGCATTATCCTGCCTTACATAATAGTGAATGGCATCCATGAACACAACCGCATATTCTCTATCAAGGGGACGATTTTGCCACTCTTTTGCCAGGGTCAGAATGCGGTCTGTCATCTTAGATATCATTTCAGCAGAGGCTTCTACTCCATAAACACTGTGCAGATGAGTTGAGATATCTCTTGTGGACATTCCTTTCGCATACATGGAAAGTACTTGATCCT